>Ga0194053_10000002_pt1 | contig 285572 bp, 450 predicted proteins | sample SepL228m_MetaG_FD_161684 | JGI IMG/M metagenome (GOLD analysis project Ga0194053, IMG submission 161684) | Anoxic zone freshwater microbial communities from boreal shield lake in IISD Experimental Lakes Area, Ontario, Canada - Sep2016-L227-8m | ecosystem: Environmental > Aquatic > Freshwater...
GGAACCGCTGGAAGTTCTGGAACAAGTGGTAGTAGTGGAACGTCAGGAGCAGCTGGAGCGCCAGGTACATCTGGAACTTCAGGTTCTGATGGAACAAGTGGAACTTCAGGTTCTGATGGAACCTCTGGAAGTTCTGGAACAAGTGGTAGTAGTGGAACGTCAGGAGCAGCTGGAGCGCCAGGTACAAGTGGAAGTTCAGGAACTTCTGGAAGTTCTGGAACAAGTGGAACTGCAGGTACTTCAGGATCTTCAGGTACATCAGGAAGTTCTGGAACATCTGGTAGTAGTGGAACATCAGGAACAAGTGGGTCGAGTGGTACATCAGGAAGTTCAGGAACATCAGGAAGTTCAGGTACGAGTGGAGCAGCAGGTACTTCAGGGTCTTCAGGAACATCTGGAAGTTCTGGAACAAGTGGAGCAGCAGGTACTTCAGGGTCTTCAGGAACATCTGGAAGTTCAGGTACGAGTGGAGCAGCAGGTACTTCAGGGTCTTCAGGAACGAGTGGATCTAGTGGAACATCAGCTCTTAATGGATTACCTTCTGGTGGAACTGATGCACAAGTATTAGCTAAAATAGATGGAACAAATTATAATGTACAATGGGTAGATCAAACAGGTGGTACTGGAGGAACTGGAACATCTGGTACAAGTGGAACATCTTCTACTGTTGGTGCATATTTACACACTCAGGGTACAGCTGGCACTAGTTGGACTGCATCTCATAATCTTGGTACTAAATATTTGAATATTATGGCTTTTGATAGTACTGATTATGTTGTTATACCAAATTCTGTAATAGGTACAGATGTTAATACAATGGTACTTGATTTTGGTACATCATCAATTTCTGGAAAAGCTTATTTTTCAATTGGTGGAGGAACAAGTGGTAGTTCAGGTTCTTCTGGAACATCTGGAAGTTCAGGTAGTAGTGGAACAAGTGGTTTAGATGGTACTGGTGGAGTTCCTGCTGGTGGTAATACATTTGATATATTAATGAAAAATTCAACTAGTGCTTATGATGTTGCATGGAAAGAAGGTGTAACAAAAAGCCAAGCTATAGCGTATGCTATAGTGTTTTAGAAAATATTATATCGGCAAGATCTTGTAATATAGATCTTGCCGATATTAAAAAGTTATAGTTTTTGGGGAGTGATATGAAAAGGATAATAACTGATTATAATTTTGTAGCATCAACAAAGAAAATAACATTTCCATTAGAAACAGGTTTTACTATAGATGGTCTTCTTTTAATTACAAATGTTACAGACAATATTATTATTTATAATTTTGCAGATCCTTTAACTGGGGCATCTGTAGATATAAGTGGTCTTATTATTACTCTTACATATAATACAACATCAATGAGTGATACTGATCATCTTTTAATTTATCATGATGATGGATTACCTGCTGTTAATCAAATAACTGGTGAGAAAGGACGAGAAGCAAGTGAAGTAACTAGTAAAGAACAAATGGATATGTTTACTGATATATTAGAAGAATTGAGAGAGATTAAACTTATTTTAGCATCTAGTTTTGGATAAAAAGGAGGAAATGAGAATATGTTAGTTAAAATAGCTGGAAGGGTAAGAGGATTATTTGCCGGTAATTATCCCGACAATAGAGAAGATGAACAATTTCATTTAAATAATAGAGGTGATTGGCTTGTTGCACAAGCTTTACCTGAAAGAACTGAAATAGTTCGAATGGGAGATACTTGGCAAGTTGCAACAGCAAGTAATGCACCAACAGCTACACTTACTGCGTGGCCAACAACTGTAGCTGGACTTGGTATATGGAATGGTGAACCACAAGGTGGTAAATGTTATATTATAGATTCTATAGCGGCAACAGAAATTATTGTTGATCAAACACAATCAAACTGTACTGCTTTATTTGTATTAAATAATAAAACTCCAGTAGCCACACCAACACAAATTGGTGCTCAAACTATTAGATCAATGAGTGGAAGAACTTATGGTGGTAGATGTGTTATAGCTTTAACTGCAAACAATGTAACTGATGATGGTTGGTTTCCTGCTGGTAACTCTGTTGCTCCAGCTCCAGCTGTTGCTGGAAGTGGATGGAAACAAACTGATATTCCAATAAATGGACTATATATCGTTCCTCCAGGTGGAATGTTTAGTGTTCAAGGAGTAAAAATTGCAAATCTTGCAGCCCAAATGATATACACAATTCGTTGGCATGAAGTCCAACTTATTTTAAAATCATAAAGATGAGGTAGGAAACTATGTTAATTAAAATAGCTGGAAGGGTAAGAGGATTTTTTGCCGGTAATTATCCTGAAAATAAAGAAGATGAAGAATTTCATTTAAATACTAGAGGTGATATGCTTGTTGCACAAGGATTACCTGAAAGAGCTGAACTTACTAGATTAGGAGATTCTTGGACAGCTTCAAATACAACAGGGATTGCTGCTTTAACTGGTTGGCCAACAACAACAGCAGGATTTGGTATATGGAATGGTGAACCTTCTAATGGTAAATGTTATGTTATAGATTCAGTTTCTTGTACAGATATTGTTGTTGATGCAACACAAGGTGATTGTACTGCTTTATTTGTTATGCTTAATAAACCACCTGTTGCTCTACCTGCTGGTGGACAACTTATCCGTGGATTAAGTGGAAGAACTTATGGTGGTAGAGCATTAACAGTTTTAACAGCTGTTGCTAGAGTAGATGAAGGTTGGTTTCCAGCAGGATCTTCAGCAACTGTTGGAGCAACTGTTGCTGGTTGTAACTTTAAACAACAATATGCTCCATTAAATGGAATGTATATTGTGCCTCCAGGTGGAATGTTCAGTGTTGCTGCTGCAAAAGTAGCTGCTGCTGCTGCACAAGTTGTATATACAATTTGTTGGCATGAAGTCCAACTTATTCTAAAATCATAAAGATGAGGTAGGAAACTATGTTAATTAAAATAGCTGGAAGAGTAAGAGGATTATTTACCGGTAATTATCCTGAAAATAGAGAAGATGAAGAGTCACATATAAATAGTAGAGGAGATAATTTATTAATTCAAGGATTACCGGAAAAAACTGAATTAGTTAGACATGGTGATTCATGGCAAGTTAGAAACACTACTGCAGTTGCAGCTAGAACAGCACTCCCAACGACTAACCCAGGACTTGGAATTTATAATGGTGAACCAACTGGTGGTAAAAGTTATATTATAGATTCTGTAGCTTGTACAGAAATTGTTGTTGACGCAACACAATCAGATTGTACTGCTTTAATGGTTTGTATGAATAAACTTCCATTAGCAGTTATACCTTTAGCAAATTATGATGTTTTAGTTCCAAAATCATTAAGTGGAGGAGGAGCATATCCTGGTAAAGCAATATTTCAATTAATAGCTAGAACTTGTGTTAATGATGGTTGGTATGCTTGTGGAGATTCTGTACCGGTTGCTACAGCAGTTGCCGGTAGCGGATGGAAACAAACTGATGTCGATGTTAGAGGAATGTATATTGTGCCTCCAGGTGGCCAATTTAATGTTAATGCTGTTAAAGTAGCTGCAGCTGCCAGTCAATGTTCATATACAATTCGTTGGCATGAAGTTCTTATTTTATATAAAACATAAGTGAGGTATAAAAACATGTCTGAAATAGCAAGAATGTTAGGAAGGGTAAGAGGATTATTTGCCGGTAAATATCCTGAAAATAGAGAAGATGAACAATTTCATCTGGACAATATGGGAAATAATATAGTTACTCAAGCACTTCCACCACTTACAGAAATAGTAAGACTTGGTGATTCATGGCAAGTTATGAGTGCAGCTTTTGCTGGAATAACAACTGTCGGTTCAACAGCAGGAATGTTTACTATGTGGAATGGTGAGGGTGGTAATGGAAAAATATATATTATAGATTCTATAGCTCTAACTAAAGTAGTTATTGATACTACACAATTAGAAGGTGGATTTTCTCTTCTTGTTCAGATTATTAGATCTATGGCAGCTCCAACTCATGTTGAATATACACCATCTGGTTTAAGTGGTAAAAGATATGGTGGTCGTTGTCGAACTCTTGCGTCTTCAACTACAGTGGCTGCTAGTTGGGATATGGTTGGTTCCTCAGGAAATCCAGCGAGAGCTACTAATGGGTCTGGTTGGCAACAAGTTGATATAAATTTATTTGGAAAATATATACTTCGTCCTGGTGATGCTCTTACACTTCAAATATCTGAAGTGACAGCCACAGCTGCAAAATTCAGATCAACAGTAAGATGGCATGAAGTTCAGATACCGTATGTAACATAAGTGAGGAAAGAACATGGCTCAATTTGGAAAAATGTTAGGAAGAGTAAGAGGATTATTTACCGGTAATTATCCTGAAAATAGAGAAGATGAACAATTTCATGTAGACAATATGGGAAATAATATAGTTACTCAAGCACTTCCACCACTTACTGAAATAGTAAGACTTGGTGATTCATGGCAGGTTATGGGAGTTGCATATGCAGCATTAACAGGTGTTGGTTCAACAGCAGGAAGATTAACTATATGGAATGGTGAACCCTCTAATGGAAAAATATATATTATAGATTCTATAGCTTATACTAAAATTATTATAGATACTACACAATTAGAAGGTGGATTTTCTTGTTTGGTTCAAATTATTAAACAAATGACAATACCAACTGATGCTGCTTATGTACCAGCTGGTTTAAGTGGTAAAAGATATGGTGGTAGAATGAGAACTGTTGCTACTTCAACTACATTAGCTGCTAACTGGGATATGGTTGGTTCTTCAGGAAATCCAGCTGCTGTTATTGCTGGATCAGCTTGGCAACAAGTTGATATAAATTTATTTGGAAAATATATACTTCGTCCTGGTGATGCTTTTGCAATTAATATATCAGAAGTAACAAATACAGCCTCAAAATTTAGAACAACAATAAGATGGCATGAAGTTCAGATACCGTATGTATTTTAGGAGTTTATTATGAAACTATATGGTGTTGAAGGAGAAGGAAATTTTGTTCCAGAAATAGTCGCTTCAGTTCCAAGTTACACAGCTGCAGATGAAGGAAGATTAATTTATGTTACAGCGGATAAAAAATATTATTATGCGACAGATGCTGCATGGATAGCTGTAGGTTCTGGAGCTGGAGCTGGAATATTAGAATCTCAAGTGTTTGGTTAAGGAGGTTAAATGGCTGCTACTACATATACAAAAAATCATTTATCTAATTCAACAGATGGTAAAGGTATAAAAGTTGCTGGAACATCATCTGGGGGAGCAACAGATATTCATACTGCAAGTACTGCAAGTACTACAACTGATTTTGATGAAGTATGGATATGGTGTGTTAATACATCTGCAAGCGCAATAAAACTTACAATAATGTGGGGTGGTACTGGTGATCCAGATGATTTTATTGAATATACAGTAGCTCCTGAAGATGGGTTAAAATGTATCATACCAGGATTAGTACTACAACATAGTTTAGCTATAAAAGCGTTTGCCGGTACAACTAATTTACTTGTTATACATGGTTTTGTTAATAGTATGGTTACAGCATAAGGATTAATATTATGAGAACTGATTTTTTTAGAAATAGATTATTTATGGGTGATATAAAACAGATGCAATCAGAGTTTTTAGTTCCAGAAATTTCTAGTTTAATTGGTTGGTATATTGGTGATGATCTATCGGCAAATTTTGCCGATGAAGATGCTATCTTTGCTTGGAAAGATCATTATTCTGGAAATACAGCATATCAAGAAGATGATACTATTACTCAAAGACCTGTTTATAAAGCAAATATAATTAATGATCATGGTGTTGCTAGATTTGATAATGCTACATATTCACAAAATTTAATACTTACTAATCCAAAACCATCAACAAAAACTGCTTTTATTGTTGCTAAGAAAACAGCCACAAGTAATAGTTGTTCAGTTCTTTATCAAACAAATACTAATGTTTTTAATTTCCCAACACCAACCAGTGGAAATGGACAATTATCAATCTCTGAAGGAACAGTTACTGTTTATACTCATATGGTGGATGCAACTGGATTACACATATTAACAGCAAGAAGAGTATATTCAGATACAGCTTGTGTTGCTAGAGTAGATGGTGTTGAAGGTTTTCCAGCTAATACAGCAAATTATTGGAATATATCACGTATAGGTTATAATGGTACACGAACTTCATGTTTTGATGGGGATATTGCAGAAGTAATATTATTTTCAGATATATTATCTGATGCGAGTGTTATAACTATAGAATGTTATTTATCAAATAAATATGGAATTACTTTTACTGGAGAAATGACTGAATCTGTATTAGTATCTGCTGACTGGACATTTGAAAATGCTGCTTGGTCAATAACCGCTGGTGTTTTAAGCTGTACAGGTTCAGGAAATTGTTATCCTAATTATGCTGCTCAATCTCCTCCAAAAGTTGGATTAGGTTATGATATTGTTATAACAGTAACAGCTTGTTCTGGAACAATATATTTTTCTTATGCTGGTAATGCAACAACATTTGAGTTTTCATCAACTGGTACAAAAACATATACAAATATAATAACTTCTGATGCAACAACAATGTATTTAATGAGTATTGGTGGTACATGTTCTATATCAGCTATAAGTTGTAAAGAACATGTATAATGGAGGTTCATAAATGTATCAAAGAAATAGATATGAATCAGGACCTACACAATTAGGTAGACCATGGTTGCCAATAGATGTTCCTAATTGTAAATTATGGGTACCGGCACATTCATATATTGGTGCTGATAATGATGCTGTTGGTACTTGGCCAGATTTAAGTGGAAATAATAATCATCCAACTCAAGGAACTACTACTAGAAAAGCAATATATAAAACAAATATTCTTAATGGTTATCCAATAATGAGAGCTGATGGAACTACACGAATGTCATTCACAGAAATAACAGATATTCGAGCTTGTTATGCTGTTGTTAAAAAAGATGATGTTTCCAATTCAAGTACTTATATAACGACAGATCAATCTAATACTGGATATATTCAGTGTTCTGATGAAAATCCTGGAAACACATCTCATCGTGGTAGAATAAGTGGACAAGATATTGAAGCTGGACCAGTATTTACAGTCGCAAATACTTGGCATATTTCTGCGATGATATCATATGGTACATATAGAATAATGCGAGTTGATGGAGTAACAGTTACTTGGGCAGCGATAACTGGTGATCATCAGGTATATCAGGATCTTCTTTATGATTATGACGCTGGTTATTCTTATGATGGTGATATGGCAGAATGTATTATTTATACAACTGCTGATTTAACATTAAGAAACATGTATTTAATTGAAAGATATTTAGCTATTAAATATGGTTTAACTACTGGTTTGAAATAATTTTTAATTTAAGTTTATAGAGGTAATTACAATGGCTGAAGATTATACAAAAATACTTCTAGAGTTAACAGATCGTCAGTTTAGAAGATATGATGAAACGATTGATGATGTTGCTCGACTAGAAATTAAAACTCAAGATTTAGAAGTATCAATCAATAGATTTGATGTGGATTTAGATAATGAGAAAAAAGAACGTGTAAAAATAGAATTGTCAATTAAAGAGAATATAGACAATTTACATAAAGTTGATAAATCTTTATCAAATTTATCTGGAAGAGTTTGGGTGATAATTGGTTTTTTTATGGCTATTATTGGTTCAGCAACAGGAGTTCTTATTCATGTTTTTTCTAAAATTGGAGATATTTCTGGTAAAATTGGATGGTTAGAAGGATCACTTTCAAAAATTATTAAATAGAGGGTTAGAATGTTAACTGAAGACATAAAAAATAAATATCAAATTCAAAGAGAAAAAGCGGCAGCAGATCTTGCCGAAATAAAAAATATAATAACTTTAATAGAAAAGAAAGACAGTCAAATAAAAGAGAAATGTGATTTTTTACAAACTCTAGTTGATAGTTTACCAACTCCAATTTATGTTAAAGATCTTAATTTAAGATATAAAGTTTGTAATGATGCTTTAGCCATTTTAATGGGAGTTAATAGAGAAAGTATTATCGGCAAAACTCTAACAGAGATCTATTCAGATAATGATGAAAGTAGATTTATGTATGAAAAAGATATGGAACTTCTTGAAAATGGTGGAACACAAACTTTCGATTATGAAATTGCTGGGATAGGTAAACATCCACAAATTTTAAATTTTAACAGATCTATATTTAGAGATGAAAATAGACAGATTGCTGGTATTATTGGTTCTTGTTTTGATATAACTGATAGAGTTAAAAAAGAAAAAGAACTTAGGGTAGAAAGAGAAAAATTTTATAATGCTTTTGATCAGAGTCCTATACCTAAAGTAATAATACAATATGGAACAGGATTAATTTTAGAGATCAACGAAACAGCATTAGAAATGTTTGGTTTTACTCGAGAAGAAATTAAAGACAAAACTGTATATGATTTAAGAACGAATAGTGGAAAATCATTAATTAAAGATTATCAAGATTTTACTCAAGAATTTTTCTTAAGTCAATTAGATGAAAATAATGGTAGAATTAAAAGTATTGATATTATTATATATACTAAAAATGATGAAGAAAAAGTTATAGCACTTTCAGCTTCAAAGTATCGAGTTAATGGTGGATTTTGTGTTTTATCTATTTTAAAAGATATTACATATCGAGTATTAGCTGAAAATAAGGTAAAACAAATTCAACGTAATTATGAAATATTTTTTAACACAATTAATGAATTTCTTTTTGTTCTTGATGAAAATGGAAATATCATTCATATGAATTCGACAGTTATTGATCGTCTTGGATATACTAAAGAAGAACTTAAATGTATGAATATTATTTCTCTTCATCCAATTGAACGTCAGGATGATACTAAAAAAATTATTAGAGATATGCTTGATAAAATTATATCAATATGTCCAATTCCAATCATTACAAAACAAGGCATTCAAATACCAGTTGAAACAAAAATTGCACATGGAGTTTGGAATGATAAACCTGTAATTTTTGGTGTTTCAAAAGATATTTCAGATCTTAAACTATCAGAAGAAAAATTTTCAAAATTATTTTATATTAATCCGACTGTTTGTGGTTTAAGTGAATTTGATTCTCATCGATATATTGATGTTAATGAAGCTTTTTATACTTTGCTTGGTTTTGAAAAAGACGAAGTTATTGGTAAAACAGTACATGAATTAAATATTATAACTCATGATCAAATGAATAAAATATTATTAAATGCTGATATTAATGGAAATATAAAGAATATTGAATCTGATATAAGATCTAAAAATGGTAATATAAAACATGTTATATTTTCTTCAGAGAGTTTTTTTGTTCAAGATAAAAAATATCGGTTTGTAGTAGTTCAGGATATTACTGAAAGAAAAAGAATGGAACAAGAAAATATTAAAATAAAAGAAGAATGGGAAGAAACTTTTAATGTTGTTCCTGAGCTTATTGCTATTTTAGATAATGATCATACTATAATTAGAGTTAACAAATCTTTTACCGATAGATTTAATAATTCAATGGATTATTTTATCGGCAAGAAATGTTATGAAATTGTTCATAATAATGATAATGTACCAGAAGAATGTCCACATGCTCAATTATTATTAGATGGAAAACAACATGTTCAGGAAGGATATGATAATCTTCTTAAAGGTTATTTTATAGTAACTTGTTCTCCAATATTTAATGATAATAAAGAATTGATTGGAAGTGTACATTCAATGATTGATATTACTAAGAGGAAAGAAACAGAAGATAAACTTAAAGAAATTAGTGAACAATACCAAACTGCTATAGAATTATCAAATGATGCTGTAGCTATTGTTCAAGATGGTAAACATGTTTTTGTTAATAAAAGATTTTTAGAAATTTTTGGAATTGATTCTTTTGAAGATATTATTGGTAAAGAATATATTAATGTTTATCATAATGATATTGAATTTGTTAGAGATATAAATAGAAGAAGAACTGAAGGATTAAGAGTACCAAGTAAATATGAATTTAGAGGTTTAAAACTTGGTGATAGAAGAAGTATGTGTATTGAAGTTTCAGCGGCAAAAATTACTTATAAAGGTAGAGTGGCTACTTTATCATATCTAAGAGATGTTACTGAAAGAAAGAGATATGAGCAATTTCAAAATTTGCCGATATCAACTTTAGATACTATTCCAGAAATGGTTTGTAGACACGATTCTAATTTTAAATTTACATACGCTAATGAAACATATTGTAAGTTTATTGGTAAGACAAGAGAAAAACTTGAAACTATGACTTTATTTGATTTTATGCCATCAGAAGAAGTTGAAAGAGTAAAAGATTATTTAGCTTCTTTTTCAGTTAATAAAACATCTAGTAGTATAGTTAATAAAGTAATATTATATAGTGGAGAAATTGTTTACATATATTGGATGAATAGAGCATTTTTCGATTCTGATAATCAATTAATTGAATTACAATCGATAGGTAGAGTTAGTGATGTATTCGAAATAGAAGATAAGTCAAATAGAAGATTGGATAAGAAAAATTTGGAGAGATAAAGAAAATGACAACAACTAAATGGATTTTAGTTTTATTAGGTATTGTTGCTATATTTGGTTTAGCTTGGGGTGTTGATAATCATTTTAGAACTGCTAGTGAACAGAAACGTATTGATGCAGAAATTAAAAAGAAAACGGATGAAATTACAAAAACATACACTGATCAAAAAACAGTTCTTGAAGGTCAAGTTACTAACAAGCAAAATGAGATAGCTAATAAAAACATTTTACTGAAAGAGAAGGATAAGAAACTTAAAGAGTCTGAAACAAAGGTAGCAGCACTTCAAGTTGATAAAGTTAGGTTAGAAAAACTGTTAGCGTCAGTTCTTCTTCCTACAAATATTGAAGAGACAAAGAAAAGGTTACAAGATTTAGGAGTTGTATTATGCAAATAAAACCATTATATAAGTATTTAGTTTTTGCCTTTAGTATTTTAATGTTCATTTTTCTTTTATTAGCATCCACAGCATTTTCTCAAGAAATTAAAACAATACCAATTCAAACTTGTGTTCCGATAAATTCTGATTCTGCAGCTAAGATGGTTGTTGAATTAGAACAGTGTCGAATTAGAACACAGGAACTGGATAACATCAATTTACAAGCAGGTGAATTGGTAAAACAAGTAGTTACTTATAAAGAGCGTGAAGAAATATTTCTTCAGAAAGAGGAACTATATAAACAAATAATTGAATTACAGAAACAACAGATAGTTGCAGCTGAGACTGCTATGACCCAATATAAAGAACATATTAAGTTTGTTCAGACAAGTTATCAACAATTATTAAAAGATGCTAAACCAAATCCTTTTGTAGATTTTTTAAAATCTCTTTTATTTATGGGAGCTGGTGTAGCAGCAGGAGTTGCTATTCATTAGAAATGGAGGTTAATTATGTTAGAGAGATTTAGAGCAGTATTTAAAGATAGTTGGAATTGGACAATGATAGAACTTGAGCGTATGTGGTTTGTATTAATACTTTCAATATTGATAATTGTTCCAAGTGATAATCGTAGTATTGTTATTTTTGCATTGGGTATTGTTACATTAACTACAATTGTTATGCATTTAACAAGAAAAACAATTTGGAGTTATATTGATCTTAAAAAATTAGTCGAGAAAGCGGCAGAATCGTCTACAGGTGCTGCAGTTGTTGTAGCTGCTGTTATATATTTAATGGCAGTAACAATTCAGTCTGTAATGATATTTTTAAAACCATAGAAAGGGGGTGTGGTTGATCAAACGTTATATTGCTTATTTGGTTCGGTGGCAATTGTCGACACCTATTCTTGCACCTATAGTTGCTTACTTCAAACATTCACCAGGATTATTTGGTACTTTTGAAGATTGGATTGGTTCAGCAGTTGCTAATTTAGTTGGTGGATTAATCTTTTTCTGGATTGATAGATTTATATTTTATCATAAACTTAATTTTCCAATATGGCAGATAGAACAAGAAATAATATGTCATGATTGTGGTAAATTAGGAAGAGGTTATCGTTTAGTAAAAGATGATAATCTTAAATATGATAGAACTAAAGATTTACAACCAGAATTTAGATGTGAATATTGTTCCAAAATAAAACACAATACAATTTGTGTATCAGAATTAAATTAAATAAGGAGAAACAGAGAAATGTCAGATGATAAGATAGTTTGTAAAGAATGTAACGAAGAATTTGAATTTACGGAAGGTGAACAGAAGTTTTTTGCCGATAAAGGATTTCCCGCACCTATAAGATGTCCTGAATGTCGTAAGTCTAAAAAATCTAATGGCAATAAAAGTCAAGATGGTAACAAAAAATAAAAGAAGAAAGAGATATCAATATAAAGGTAAAAGAATATCGAAGGGTGAAAAACGAGTTGCCCAGTTCTTAGACACGTATAATATAAACTACATAAGAGAATATAAATTCCTTGATTGTCTTAGTGAACTGGGTAACCCTCTTCGTTTTGATTTTTATTTACCAACATTTAATTTATTAATTGAATATGACGGAATGCAACATTTTAAGCCGATAAATAAATATCCAAAGGCAAAAAAATCTCATATACTAACAGTAGTTCATGATTATATTAAAAAGGTATATGTTGAGAAAAATAATATTTATTTTTTTAGAATTTCATATAAAGATTATGAAAATATTGAAACATTATTAAAACAGTTTTTAAACATAGGAGAGAACTAGAAAATGATAAGAGAAATAAAAATAGATGTAAATAATCATCCATTTAAATTAGAAGAAGTATTATATGGTAATGAATTTGTACAATTATCGGAAAGAGTTTTATTATGTCATTTAGCGGCAGAATGTACTGGAAATATTTTAGAAATTGGTTGTAATAAAGGAATAACAACACGTATGCTTGCTTTAAATAATCCATATAAAATTATTTATGGAGTTGATTATGTTGAAGAGAATACAGGTGATCTTCAACAAGCTGCAGAAAAACCACCAGAAATAGCTATGTATGCTAGGGATCTTAAAAATGTAGTATTACTTGACTTGGATTCAAGGAAACTTAACTATGATTTATTATTTCAGAATGTTGAATTAATATTTCTTGATGGAAATCACACATATGATTTTGTTAAAATTGATAGTGAAAAAGCTCTTAGTTATATGAAGAAAAGAGGTAGTGGAACAATTATATGGCACGATTATTGGAAGCCACAACCATGGATAGGTGTAATGGATTATGTAGATCAATTCATAGCACCAAATTATGAAATGATTAAAATTGGGGGAATGGTCGCTTGCCGATTTAAATTCTAAGGTGGTAATTATGAAGATTATTAGAATAATTTTAATGATAGTTATGGCTGGAGTAATTTTATGTTTTATTATTGGTGATTTATTTCCACAGGATAAAATTCCACCAAATTCAGTTCAATATCTTCCAGTACTTAAACAATTACTTGAAAGAGATTGGCCGCAAGGAACTCCTAAATCTTTAATGGCTGGTCAAGTTGAACAAGAGACTTGTATATCTTTAACTCATAAAAAATGTTGGTCACCAACAGCTGAATTAAAGACAAGTAGAGAATATGGCTTTGGATTAGGTCAAATAACTATTGCGTATGATGCTTCAGGTAAAGAACGTTTTAATAATTTTTTAGATGTTAAAAAAATAGATAAAAGATTAGAGAAGTGGGAATGGACTGATAGATATAATCCAAATTATCAACTACAAGCTTTAGTTATGAAAGATAGATATAATTATAATCTTATGAAAGGTTGGGCTGCTGATCACGAGAATAAGATGAATTTTACAATGAATGCTTATAATGGTGGTCTTGGTGGATTAATAAAAGATAGACAATTATGTCAAACTAAAGCTAATTGTAATCCAAATATTTGGTTTGGTAATGTTGCATTATATTCTTATAAAGCTAAAAATAAAGTTGCTGGCTATGGTAAATCGTTTTTTGAGATTAATAGAGAATATGTTGATAATATTAGAAATAAGAGAAGTGCTAAATATACTAGTTATTTAGAACCATTACCGGCAAAAAAAGAAATCTTGCCGGTTAAAAAAGATTGTTGGATAACTTTAATATTTAAATAAAAATAGGAAAAATAAAAATGATAAGAGAAATAAAAATAGATTTTTTAGAAAGAGTGAGAGTTGAAATTCTTGGAGAACCAGATGGTAATAAATATTTGGTAGAATTTATTAATCAAGATACTAGAATATTAGAATATTCAAGAGAGATGTATATTAATAATTGGGCAGTTTATATTAAATCATATTTTGTTAATTGGTTAATAAGAGTTACTGGACCAAATTATAAATATGAATATAAATATGATTGTACTGATAAAAAAGTAGTTGTTTATTTTTCAGGTACAGGATTAGGTGATGCAATTGCTTGGTTACCAGCTTGTGTGGAATTTGTTAAGAAACATAATTGTAATTTATATGTTATGACAAATTGGGCAAAATTATTTAGTAAAGTTTATCCTGAAATCAACTTTGTAAATTTTGCCGATACAACAAATGAATATGCTCGATATAGAATTAATCTTTATCATAATGATAAGAATAGAAATCACCAACCAAATGATTGGAGAACAATTCCTTTACAACAAATATCATCTGATATTCTTGGAATAGAATATAAAGAATCTGCTCCTAAAATAGATGTTAGTAATATAAAAACTTCTATGGTAAAAAGACCAAAAAAATATGTTTGTATATCTGAACATACTGCTTTAGGTTATTGTAAGTTATGGCATTATCCAGGAGGATGGCAAGAAGTTGTTGATTATTTAATATCTAAAGATTATGAGGTTGTTGTTATAAGTACAGAACCAACTAAATTAGTTAATGTAATTGATATGACAAACAATTCTATTGAAGTTACTATGGGATTGTTAATGAATTGTGAGTTTTATATTGGAGTAGCATCTGGTTTAGCTTGGTTATCATGGACTTTAGGTAAGAGAGTTATTATGTTTTCTGGATTCAGTTTACCGTGGTGTGAGTTTCAAACAAACAACTATAGAATTTCTGGTGTAGGAAATTGTGTAGGTTGTTTACATGATGTATTTATCGACACATCCAGGTGGAACTCAAACTGTCCCAGAAACCAAGATAACACTTGTACTAAACAAATAACACCAAAGATGGTAACTAATATGATTGATAGATTGGTTCCATCAATAAACATTCCAATAAGTTCATTTCAAGGAGATTATGTGTTTGAAACTACAAAGGCAAATAAAAGAAGACAAAAGATAGAATTATTTCATAGAATTTTTAAAGGAAAAGGAATTGATATTGGTGCTGGTCAAGATAATGTAAATAAAGATAATATTTTTAAAGATGTTGAGTATTGTGAGAGTTTTGATGTTGGACATGGAGATGCTCAATATATAAATTCTTATAAGCCAGAAAATTTTTATGATTTTGTACATAGTTCACATTGTTTAGAACATATGGTTGATCCTTTTGAAGCTATTAAAAATTGGTTTTCTTTAGTTAAACCAGGTGGTTATTTAGTAGTTACAGTTCCAGATGAAGATTTATATGAACAAGGATATTGGCCATCAAAGTTTTCAACATGTCACAATTGGACTATGACAATTAATAAAGAAAAATCATGGAGTCCAAAATCAGTTAATGTTTTAGGACTAATTCAATCTCTTGAAAAATATGAAATTATTAAAATTGAATTAGTTGATGTGAATTATAATTATTCTTTAAAGAATTTCGATCAATGTTTAAATGAAGCAGAATGTTGTGTTGAATTTATAATTCGTAAAAAAGAATAAATTTTAAGAGGATGATATGATGTCTGTAATGTACTTATTTGAAGGTAAACCAGATAATCCAAACAGTGTAATTCTGTTGAATGAATACTATCCTAAAGGATTAACTCAACAACAAATCTATGATTATTACATGAATAATAAGAATAAGGTTCTCAATCAAGTTAAGAATAGAGAAGTGATGTTCTTTTTTGCAGTATCAAAGAATCAATTTATTGTTCGAAGAAAAGCTGCTGATGAATATTATAAACTTACTCCTGAGAACTATGAAGACATGATTAATGGAAGAGTTGTATCAATTCATTCAACAATGAGTTCAAATGAAGAGTTTGGTATTATTGATATTGATTTTCATATTTTTGATCAATGTAAGAAAGCTGCCGCTGAAATATATGATTATTTATTTAAGTTTTATAATAAGAATCTACAAATAAGATATACAGGTAAACAATCATTTCATATTGTTTATAATTTTAATAGATCATATAGAATTGAAACTGTTAAAGATTATTTGAAAGATGCTTTACATGGGCTTAATAAACAATATATTATTGGCGGCAAAAGATCTGAAGAAAAAATAAATCTTGATCTTTCAAGTAATAAATATCGTGGTGGTTTTATTACTTTAAATTCATTATCAATAAATGGACTAAGATGTATGGAAATAAAAAGAGAAGACTTAGACAAGTTTGTACAGAATCAGGCAAGAATCTAAGTTGGGGGTTTTATGGTGTCTATATCTAATTTATTCGAAATCAATTTAAAATATGTGCCGATAGAAAAACAGAAAATGGGTGTAAGTGATAATTTTAAACATTATCTTGAAAGACTTAAATCAGATAGAGAAAAGATATTAGGTAAATCAGAAAGTGAAAATATTAATCCATTAAGACAATTTGGAAAAACAGAAACTGTAAATAGCAATCCAAATCCAATGAAACAGTTTGGGGTAGAAATATGATTAGTATAATTAATTTATTTGAAGAAATGAATATGGAAGTTCCTGGGAATTTTTCTGGAAGTGGAATAACCAGAGTAGTATCAAATAATAGTGGTGATGCACGAGAGGCAGAATTAGCAGCTTTCATGAAACGCCAAAGAGCAGCATTAAAAGAACAATCTGAATTACCACCAGGAGCAGAAAAAAGTCAAAAAAGACTTATGTTTAATCGTGGAGAAGAAATTAATGAGTTAGTAAGTAAATCAAAGAGGTAATATTATGATTAGTATTATATTTGAATTTAATTTTGATGATTTAAGTTTTGGTGGTGTCACTAGTAATGCTAAAAAATTAATAGCGGCAAAAACCGAACAAGATCAAAAACCAGGTTTACTTTCTAATATGTTAAAAAATAAAATTAAAGCAGGTATAGAAAATAAAATTAATACTTTAACTACAAAACCAATGTAAGGGGTAAACTATGATTAGTATTGTTGAAATGTTTAATACATCACCACAAGCTCTTTCCGATAAATGGAAATATTATAATAATGAAGCACAGAAATCTGGTAATATTGATTTACAAAATAAAGCTCAGAAAGCAGCAGCTCTTTCTAATGCCTCTTTATATCCTACTGGTTCAATATCATGGAAAAAATATATGGATAGAGCTAAAGGAGTTAATTGATGTTATCTATTATTGATTTATTTGAAACTAAACAAGATAAAAAGAAAGAAAAAGAATCTGATAAATCAAAAACTAAAAAATATGATGAAGAACATGAAGGAGATGAAGACGATGATTAGTTTAACTAATTTGTTTGAAATATCTCCAGAACATGTTGTGACTCCAGATTCAGATATTAATGGAAAATTTCTTGTCCATTTTCATCAAGCTAGAAAAGCTGGGGATCATTTTGATATCAGATTAGGAAAAGATGGAGCTTTAGTTTCTTGGGCAACTAAAAAACTTCCAGAATTAATTGATGAAGAATCTAAGAAAATTATGTTGTTCAAACAACCAGATCATGATGCTGCTTGGTTCAATTTCAAAGGTGAAATTACTGATGGATATGGAGCTGGAAATGTCAATATCTGGGATAAGGGAAAATATAAGGTTTTGAAATGGGAAAAGAATATTATAACTGTTGATTTTAAAGGAACTAAAATAAAAGGAGTTTATACATTTCTTTTCTATGGTGAAGATAAATGGTTATTATTTAAATCTAAGGGGTGATAGTATGAAGAATATGATATTAATTGTGGAAGCATTTACAGAAGCTGAAAAAAGAAGAATTAAACGGGAATTAGATAGAGTAGAAGAATTTAAAGCGAGAAATGAAGCAGGAACAAACACAGAAACTCCAAATCAAGCTGGAACTAAATTATATGATGAACATGTTATTAGAACTCATAGAGATGTAAATAATTCTCTTAACGCACATTTAGCTGCTAATAAATATGCACCAGATAAAGATAAAAGTTTATTTAATAAATTTATGGCTAATTATACTAAAGGTATAGCTGATATACATGCTGGGCGAGTAGATAGAGCTACTAAAATAATGAATGAAAGATTAAAGAATAATAATTTTAATCGTCCAGTTACTTGGAATGAAAAAACAGAAGATATAATCAAAAATAAAGTTATTCCAACTGTAAGAGATAAAGTTATTCCAGCGGCAAAAAATATTGGAAATGCAGCTTTAACTAACGCTCAAAAAATTGGAGTGGCTGTAGCAACTCGAGCTAAAACTGCAGCTAGTAATATTAGGAATTATACACAAACAAAATTTCAAAATTTTAAATCTAAACCATAAAAAATAAACTTCACTTTTTATACAGAAATATTACATTTAAAAATGATCAACTGGAGGTTTTATGCCTTAGCTTTTTTAATTAATTTTTAGGGAGGTAGTCAAAGTGATTATTAAAACACCTAACATTTTTTTCCTTACATGTGGAAATTCAGAGGGATTTTCTTTATTGAATGCTTTTGATGGAGCACTTTTAAATTCAGGTATTGGAGATATGAATTTAGTTAGACTAAGTTCAATATTACCACCATATTGTCAAGAAGTAGAAAAAATTAATATTCCTTACGGTTCTCTTGTACCAACAGCATATGCTTCAATTACAAGTGATATTCCTGGAGATATTATTTCTTCTGCTGTAGCAGTTGGTGTTTCCGAAGATCCCAATCTTGCTAGTCTTATAATGGAATATTCAGCTCGTGCCGATAAAGAAACCGTTGAAATACAAGTTAGAAAAATGGCAGAAGAGGGAATGAAATTTAGGAATAGAAATATTAAAGAAATAAAATCAATATCAGCAACTCATAAAGTTATATCTTATGGTGCGACTTTTGCTGCAGTTATTTTGTGGTCAAATTAAAATGGAGAAAATAAATAATGGAAAGAAAAAGAAATGATCCTAATGAAATCATTGTTGAAGATGATATTTGTCGAATGAAATTATATAATAATAAATGTGAAGAAGTTGCAGAAACTATTTTTGATCTTAAATATAAATCTGAAATTGAAAAATATAAGTGGCATTTACAAAAAGGTTATGTAGCAACTGATTGGTTTGATGAAAATGATAAACATGTACAAATGTGTTTACATCAAGCAATCATTCAAATATCTGGACAAGAAGTACCAGAAGGATATGAAATAGATCACAAAGATACAATTAAATTAAATAATTTAGAAGAAAATTTAAGAGTTTGTACAAGATATCAAAATCAACATAATAGAACAAAACAAAGAAATAACACAAGTGGTTATAAAGGTATTACTTGGCAAGAACAATCTAAAAAATGGAGAGCTCAAATTCGTGTTAATAATAAAAAGATATTTTTAGGATTATTTGAAAAAGATTTAGATGCAGCACAAGCTTATAATAATGCCGCTCTTCAATATCATGGAGAGTTTGCTCAAATAAATCCAATTTCAACAGGAGTATAATCATGATATCAATTTCTAATTTATTTGAACAGGACGAAACCTGGATACAAGACGCGAAGCCAAAGAAAGGTTTACTTCATAGAAAATTAGGAGTTCCACAAGATGAAAAGATACCACAGGAGAAGTTACAAAGTATAAAAGATAGATTACACAATAAAGCTGAAAAAGGAAAATTATCTCCTTCTGAACTTAAAACTTCAAGAAGAGTTAATTTTGCAATAAACGCACAAGGATAAAAAATGAAAGATTTGATTTGGATTATTGATGCTTATATCAATACCGAAGAAAAAGAACAGATGACAATTGATTTGATTAAAAATTTAAGAACTAGAGATGGTGATATTGCTATAGTTTCACATTTGCCGATATCTAAAACAATTCAAGAGATGGTTGATTATACAATTTATGATAAAAATAATTTATTCATTAATTGGGGACATGAAGTATTTTATATGTTTGATGATTTAAAAATATGTTTTAAAAAAAGAGATATTTATCATGGTCTAGCCATATATATGAATCGGAAAAATGCATGTGATTTATTTGCCGATAGATATAAACTTGGAAATTTTATTGAATATGATTTCAATATAAAATCTTTAACTGAATATATTGAAAAGACTAAAGACTTTCTTTTTAAATATGATGTGATTAGTAGACCATTTTATAGTGATCCGTCTGGAAAAACATCTGGAATTTTAACTGATCTTTATACTGTTAATTTATCTTGGGCTAATAAAATTTTACCTTATGTAGATACAGCAGAAGATTATATGAATTTACATTATGGTTATATGATTGAAAATTTACTTTATAATTTATTTTTAAAAGGTCAAGGAGAAATAAAATTTATAGAAATGGAAAGAATTATTAATAGTTGTTCTTCAGATAATGATAATAATCTTATTGTACTTTTGTGTGATACAATAGAAAGTAATATTATTGCTGCATTTATTTTTAACCAATCAAATGAAGTAAAAGAATATTTTATAAACGATCAAAAACACATATTAGGTTCACAACAGTGGCATTGGTCTAGATTATCTCGAGAAAATTTAAAAATAATAACAGATAATAAAGAATATATAATTGAACAAGATATAAAGTACAACAATTGTAGATTTATTTTTAGTAAAAGTAATATGATGGTTTGTCCTTATTGGACAGAAAGTGATAGTATATTTTTTGGATTAACAACTAAAATGGAGGCGTAATGGAAAATGTAGTAGAAAAAGAAAAGAAGTCAGTAGATTTTATTTCAAGACAACAGAGACGTCAACAAGAAAGAGATCAAGAAAAGTATAATGAAGCAATGAGAAAACAGATGGCAGCAAATGCAACAAAAGGTGATTTGATGATGTTGGTCCAATCATTTCAGAAACTGAGAGATAGATTGTTTCAGATGGATATTATTAATTCAGCTTTAGAAAAAATTATAATTAGTAAAGGACTTGCAACAAGAGATGAAATTAAAGAAGCTGTTGGTCAAGAAGCTAATAGAGCAGTAAAAATGAAAGAAGTATCTGAAGAAAAAGGAAATTATGAAAAGAGACTTGAAACATGTAAAGAATGGGATATAGTAGCTGATATGACTAATATTCCAATTCAAATTTTACAGGATAATTCTTTGACTGAAGTTCAGAAAAGAGAACTTGCTGAAAAATATGAATTACAAAGTGTTTTAGATAAATTAGACGGAAAAGAGGAAAATAAAAATGTTTGATTTAGTATTAGGAAATAGTAGCTATTTAGGACACACAGGCTACGCTCATCACTCAAGAGAATTTTTTACAAGATTAAGTAGAAGAGTTCCTGTTAGAATCAGAAATTTCGCATATGTTGAAAGTCTTGATTATTTAACACAAGAACAAAAAGATTTAGTCATTCATCAGACTTGGAATCAACCACCTTATGAAGTTGGTAAACCATTTGAAAGAAATCCAAAAGATAAAATTGTGAATATTGTTCTTAATGAAACAAACCATTTTTATTTTTATGATAAGTATGAAGGTCCTAAAATAGCTTATAATGTTTGGGAAAGCACCATACAACCTTTCGGGTTTTTTAATAAGTTATTAGAATATGATCAATTGTGGGTACCTACAAAATGGCAAAGAGATTGTTCCATTGGACAAGGATTTCCAGCGGCAAGAGTTAAAATTGTTCCAGAAGGAATAGATGGAACAAAGTTCTGTCCTGGTGATAGTGATATATCTTTAACACAACTTAGAAAAGATGAATTTAATTTTACGTTAATTGGTCGTTGGGATAATCGTAAATCAACAACTGAAATTATTAGAGCTTTTTTAAATGAATTTAAAGAAGATGAGCCAGTTAATTTATATCTTCATGTTGATAATCCTTGGGGCGAGAAAATAGATGGTTTTAAAACAACTGAAGAACGTATGAAACATTATGGATTTGATCCAGAATATAAAAGATTTGTTCTTATTAGAGGTCTTGAACGAGTTGAGAATGATGATCTTTATATTAATTATCTTCGTAATGCTAATTGTTTTATAAGTTGTGCCAAAGCTGAAGGATGGAATATTCCTTTAATTCAAGCAATATGTTGTGGAACACCAACTATATCTTCTAATTATGGAGCACAATTAGATTTTGCCGATCAAGTATCCCATCTTGTAAATATAAAAAGATATGTAAAACCATATAAAGTTTTTATGCAAGATGATAATACTCCTGGAGTTGTTGCTGAACCAGATTATGAACATCTTCAACAAGTAATGAGAGACGTTTATAATAATTATAAAGAGTATAAGGAAATTGCATTAAATGATTCTATAACTATTAGAGAAAAATTTGATTGGGAAAAAGCTGTAGATAAAGCAATGCCAGCTTTGGAAGAACTTTATCAAAGATATTACCCACCAAGAGTAAGACTCAATCTTGGTTCTGGTAATTTTATAAAAGATGGATATATTAATATTGATGAATTTGTTGAATCAGAAGATATTAGAAAAATGAGTATGCTCAGTTTAGATTTTGCCGATAATAGTGTTGATGAAGTATATACTTCCCATTCTTTGGAACATTTTGGTAAAGATGGAGTAAATCAAGTTCTTAAAGAATGTAATCGGGTATTAAAACCAAATGGAATTATTGTAATTGAAGTTCCTAATCTTGAAAGTGTTTTACAACATTGGTTGAATACAAAAGAAGAAGATAGATGGGGATTTCCTTTAGATACTATTTTTGGTATGCAAACTACTCCTGGTGAATATCATAAAACAGGATTTACAAAACAACGTTTATCTGAAGTGGTTAAACAAGCTGGATTTGAAGTTGATGAAATTAAAGACATAGATAGTCATGCTCAAGAATGTATTTTATTAACTGCTCATAAAATTAATATTAGAGAAAACAGTGTAGTTATTGTTGATTGCTATCCAGATAATGAATTGAAACAAAATTTATTAATTAAACAAATTCAATATCTTAAACAATTCGGTATGCCAATTTTATTAACTACTCACTATTCAGGATTATCAAAAGAAATTATTGAATTAGTTGATTATGTTGTTTATGATAAAAGAAATATTATGAGTGAAGATAGTTTAGGATATTTCTTTGTTCAAGAAAAATTTATTAAAGTTAAAAGTGTAATTTCGAAAAAATACCATTCTTTAACTGTTCATATGAATCTTAAGAATGCTTTAACGTTTTGTAGAAACAAATTTAAATATGCACATTTTATAGAATATGATGTTAATGTAGATTTTTCGAGACATTTAGAAGTTGTTGAAAAGTCTTTATTAGAATCTAAATTTTGTGCATACTCATATGATGAAGAAATGGAAAATCTTAAAAAAGTATCTCAAAATAAAGATATTAGTGGAATAGTTACTAATCTTTTATCTTTTAATGTTGATTGGTTAGATGATAATTTTATTAATATTGATAATTGGAATTCATATAAACAAATAGCTTATGCATCATCGATAAAAAATCATAAATTTGCAGATCTGATTTATGAAAATTGGTTATATGATTATTTTAAAGCAGGAGATTTATTTAAAAATATTAAGCTTTTTGATAGAGATTTGAAAAATGAAATAATAAAAGAAAGAAGTGTAGTATCTTCTGAAATGTTTGATAACAAAATTGTTTTTCTCACATCAGAAACAGATCAACACGAAGTTATTCTATTTGTAATAAATCATTTTTCAGATCATGAAGTTGATTATAAATTTATTTGTAATGATCATACTAGTGAAGGTAAAATACCTACAAACGGTTTAGCATATTATGTTGCTAATAAAATTGATAAAGTTAGAGTTATAATTGATGGAAGAGTTGAAGATCTATCTTTTGATTTTGCAAAATTATATGCTGAAACTAGATTTAAATTTGGTGATGATAGATTTAAATGTTTTGTGTGGACAGATGATGATGATGATGGTTTTACTCCTGGAAGGGAAAAGAAAGTTGCCGATGTTAGATTCCATTATGTTGATGGGGCTTTTGTTGAATTACTTGGAAAAAGTTCTGATGAAAAATTATTTGAGGTTGAGTTTTCTGATCAAGATGAAAATAAAAAATTATACTCAACTAGATTATCACCGAACATGTGGTCAAAATCTGACTATAAATACTTTATAAATTGGAAAACCCTTGTAAAATATAAGAATGATGTTATCTTTGAACATTTATATAATGCAAAAGGTAAAAGAGTTCTGATAACGGTTGATAGTAAAGCTATGGGTGATACTGTGGCTTGGGTACCTTATCTTGAAGAATTTAGAAAGAAACATGAATGTCAACTTATTGTAACAACTTTTTGGAATAAACTTTATAAAGACATGTATCCAGAAATCGAATTTCACGAACCTGGTGAAGGATTAAGAGATTTATATGCTCAGTATGTTGTTGGTGTTTTTGATGATGATTATAATCGTAATAAGATTCATTGGAGATCTATACCGTTACAAAAAGTAGCATCAGATTTACTTGGTTTAGAGTATAAAGAAATTAAACCAAGAATTTTAATTAAACCAGAAGAGAAAAGAGAAATTAAACAAAAATATGTTGTATTATCTCAGCATAGTACTTTTCAATGTAAGTTTTGGTTATATCCAAATGGTTGGCAACGTATAGTTGATTATTTAAGTGGTTTAGGATATAAAGTTGCAATAGTTTCTTTACAAAAACCATTAGAAGTTAAAAATGTAATTGATTGTACTGGTAGAGATATATTTGATAGTATTAATATTATTAAAAATGCTGAATTTTTTATAGGTATTAGTTCTGGTCCAACTTGGTTAGCTTGGGCATTAGATATTCCAACTATTTTAATTTCAGGATATAGTTCTGAATGGGCAGAAATGCAAGAAACAGATACAGCTATTAGAGTTATAAATAAAAATGTTTGTAATAGTTGTTGGCAAGATTCAAGTCAACCAATTGATAGAGGAAAATGGGATTGGTGTCCTAGAGATAAGAGAATGGAGTGTACAACACAAATAACTCCGAAAATGGTAATTGATGCAATAGAAAAAATTAGAATCAAGTAAAGTATTTAAAAAAGAATCAATATCTTCTAAATAAGAGGATATTGATTCTTTTTAATTTTAAAGAGAGGTTAAATTATGCCTATTACTTTTGAATATGAACCTTCTATAAATATGATGAGATTTTCAGCGGGTCTTACAAGTGATGTAACAGTTCATGATAATGAAGACAATACAATAACTGTTAGTGAAGTTACTGCAAGACTATTTACAACCACAGATTATACTGGTGAATTTATTGATTGTATTGTTGCTGGTGGAATTTTTTCTGTACCAATAAATACTACACGTTATATAGTTGTTAACTATAATAACGGAGTACCAGTAATGCAATGCATAACAGATTCAGCTAATATAAATGAGTCTAATGTTATTCCAGTAACATCTGTATTTAATGATAATGCTGAAATACACTACAGAACATTTGATTATTGGGCAATTGGAGCATTAAATAAACACAATCAACGATTAGTATATACTCGTAAATATCTGAGACAATCAGGATTATCTATTTCTGAATCTGGAACAAGATATCTTACAGTAAGTGCTGGAAAATTGTGGTATGGTATCAAACAGTATGTGACAGGAATAGTTACAACAGCTGTTCATGAAAAATTTTATCAGTGGTATCATGATCCAAGTGCTCCTAGTAGTTGGACAAATGTAAAAATTTCTCAGTCATATAATAATACTCATTTCGATGATATATTATTAGGTTATAAAGAAATGACTGGTGGTAAATATGGTGTAAATTGGATTTATTTAATGGTTACTGATGATGAAAATGAATTAATGTACACCATGAGTAGATATGAATATAATTCAGTTGGAGAAGCACAAGCGGCAACTATTCCAACAGCACCAACAACTATAGATAGTCATTGTCTTCTTGTTGGTAGAGTTATATTTTTAAAGGGAGCGGCAACAGGACTTATTGAATCTGCATTTGATACAACTTTTACTGGTTCTCAAATAAGTGAACATAATTCATTAACAAATCTTCAAGGTGGACAAGCTGATGAATATTATCACTTAGAAAAAACTGAACATGATACATTAACAGATGGTTCTGATGCTGACGCTTTACATATACATGATAGTAAAGCAGACAAAGTATCATCACCTACAAATGGAAATTTTGCTGGATTGGATGCATCAGGAAATCTTACAGATTCTGGAAAGAAAGATGCTGATTATTCAACTGCTGGGCATACACATGATAGTAGATACTATACAGAATCTGAAATGGATATTTCTTTAGCTGGAAAGTCTGGAACAAGTCACACTCATGATGATAGATATTTTACTGAAACTGAACTTGATAATGGTCAGTTAGATAATCTATATTATGGGACTTCAGCAGTAGATACTCTTCTACTTGGAAAGTCTGGAACAGCTCACAATCACAATGATTTATATTATGGAACATCAGCTGTAGACACTTTGCTACTTGGAAAATCAGGAACAAGTCACACCCATGATGGTAGATATTATACTGAAACAGCACTTGATAATGGTCAGTTAGATAATAGATATTATACAGAAACTGAACTTGATAATGGTCAGTTGGATAATCTATACTATGGAACTTCAGCTGTAGATACTTTACTTGATGGAAAATCAGGAACTGCACATAATCATAACGATTTATACTATGGAACATCAGCTGTAGATACCTTACTTGATGGAAAATCAGGAACATCTCATACTCATGATGATAGATATTATACTGAAACTGAACTGAATAATGGTCAGTTAGATAATCTATATTATGGCACATCAGCTGTAGATACATTGTTACTTGGAAAGTCTGGAACATCTCACACCCATGATGATAGATACTTTACTGAAACTGAACTGAACAATGGTCAGTTAGATAATTTATATTATGGAACTTCAGCAGTAGATACTCTACTGCTTGGAAAATCTGGAACGGGTCATAATCACAACGATTTATATTATGGAACATCAGCTGTAGATACTCTTCTACTTGGAAAGTCTGGAACATCTCACACTCATGATGATAGATACTTTACTGAAACTGAATTAAACAATGGACAGTTAGATAATCTATATTATGGAACATCAGCTGTAGATACTCTTCTACTTGGAAAGTCTGGAACAGCACATAATCATAACGATTTGTATTATGGAACATCAGCTGTAGATACTCTACTGCTTGGAAAATCTAGTACATCACATAATCATAATACATTATATTATGGAACATCAGCTGTAGATACTTTATTGCTTGGAAAATCTAGTACGTCTCATACTCATTTAAAAGCGGCTGTAACAGATTTTGTCGAAGCAAATTATGTACATGTGACTGGAAATGAATCTATTGCAGGAGATAAAACATTTACTGGACAACTTATTAGACCTTGGGGTGGTTTAACTTTATCAACAACTAATAATAATGTTGTTATTGGAGATTATAAAAATTTTAGAATAACTGGTCCAACTGGAAATTTTACAATTTCTGGTTTACAAGGTGGAGTTGATGGAAGAGATATAGTATTATATAATACAGTTGGATATAGAATGACTTTAACTAATGAAGGTGCAAATTCTTCAGCGGCAAATAGAATTACTACATTGTCTGGTGGTGATTTTCAAACAACAACTCAAGGTGTTGTTAATTTAGTTTATGATGGTGCTGCATCAAGGTGGATTATTACAGGAACAGTAACATAGTAATTAAAGGAGAGGTTAAATTATGCCTAAATATTTAAATGAAGCAAGCTATCCAATTTTTTATGGTAATAGTGTTTTTTATTTTGGAAATCCTATTGAAACACTAGATGTCATAGACAATCAAGCTTTTATGTTTGGAACTGTTGGTGAAACCTATAATATTGTTGGTGGAGTAAATGATACTCTTATTTATAGATTCAATGAAGAAGATACATGGCTTACTGTAAAACTTACAGCTGGTGCTGCTCAGACAGCAACAGATATAGCTAATGATATTAATGCTGCATATGGATATACTGTTGCTTTTGATGAAGGTGGAAGACTTAAAATAGTTGCACCAAAAAGAAGTAGTGATTTATATGATATTTGGCTTGCTGTTACTGGTGGAACAGCAAATGCTACTTTAGGTTTAATTGGTCATGATCGTAATCCATCGGCACTTTGTGCAAAACAGGTCTTTTTAAATTCAACAAATTTATCAACATATAATATCACAACAGCTAATAATACTTTTATTTTTAAATTTAATGGTGAAGCTTGGACAACAGTAATTTTAACTGTTGGAGCGGCAAGAACTGCACAAGAGATTGCTGATGAAATTAATACAGCATATCGTGTAGCTACTGGAAAATTTGAAACAGTAGCTGATTCTGTAGAACTTATTACTGGAAGTGGTGATATTCAACTTCAATTAATTTCACCAGTTGTTGATAATTATAAATCATCAATTTATATTAAAACGTTGGGAAACACAGCTTTAACAGTTCTTGGATTTGATAGTGATGATAAATTACCTTTAGTTATTAATGGTTATCCTCAACTAACTCAACAAGAGATTTTGCCGTTATTCAATCCTTTAGTTTCCAGCACTTTATTAACATTCCCAGGAGTTGGATGGACAACATTCTATACAAATGCTGGAGTTACTGCTTTTGAATTTATCAGAGTAACTGGTTCTGCTGTAAATATTTATATTGAAGATGTACATAATATTCCAGCTATAAATTTAGCAGTTGGTGAGAAGATAACTGTTAACCATAAGATAGCAAGAATTAACAAGTTTATAATTCAAGCACTTGGTGCTGGGACTATGACAATTTTAGAATTGAATGATTAATTAAATGGTTTTTAATTTTTAAGGAGGTTTAATAATTATGGATGACGAAAGAATTTATATTGGACGAGGAATGGGTACAAGTGGAACATCAGGAATAGGTGTAAGTGGTTCTAGTGGAACATCTGGAACAACACCCCCTGGATTAACTTCAGGTACAGATGGAACAAGTGGTTCGAGTGGAACAACAGGAAGTTCAGGTACAAGTGGTTCAAGTGGAACGTCTGGGTCTGGCACTTCGGGTAGTTCTGGAACATCTGGTGTAGCTGGAACATCTGGAACAACCCCTCCTGGATTAACTTCAGGAACAGATGGAACAAGTGGTTCTAATGGCACATCAGGTTCTTCTGGAACAAGTGGAGCAGCTGGTACTGCTGGATCAAGTGGAACAAGTGGTGTAAATGGAACATCTGGAACAACCCCTCCTGGATTAACTTCAGGTACAGATGGTACTTCTGGAACTTCTGGTGTAGATGGAACAAGTGGAACTTCTGGTGTATCTGGTTCAAGTGGAACTTCTGGTGTATCTGGTTCAAGTGGAACATCAGGAAGTTCAGGAACAACTGGTTCATCTGGAACATCTGGAACATCAGGTTCTGGAACAAGTGGAACATCTGTAGCTTTTAGTTTAAATTATTTTGATTATAATCAAACAGTTACTGATGACGGTTCATTTGATCTTCCAGCAATTACTAATATTGGTAATGGTTGGATTGTGGCTGGTCAGAATCAGGAAAGAAGTTGGTTTATAGTTGGACCTGTTGGAACAGTTACTTTGATAAATAATACAACTAATGTTGTTGCTGGTGAAGATACTAATAATAAATTATGTATTGGAACTGCAGTAGTTCAAGAACCCGTAACTATTAAAAATCGTTTAGGTTCATCAATGAATGTAATGTTACAGATGTGGTATGATTAAGAGATAAGTAACTTAATTTTTAGGAGGTTTTATTTATGAATTTACCACCTTATGGAGATGATAGTAAGAGAAATTTTGCTCATTTTGGTACTCTTAAAGTAAGCTCACAAGACATACCAAATATGACTATAAAAATATCACCTGGTGGGTTCTGGTATTATACAAGTACTGGACCAATTTATGTTGAATTTGCTGGTGGTAATTCACCAACAATAACTAAACCGGGTACTAATGCTAAATGGGTAATAATAGCACTAAATTCTAGTGCTCAAATTGTTTTAATTGATGGTTCGATTAGTGCACATCCTCAGGTACCAACAATTCCTAGAGGAAGAGTAATTCTTGCCGCTGTTTATGTTCAATCATCAACAACAGAAATTACTAATGATATGATTTTTGATACAAGAGCATTGTTTGCTCAGTTTCCAACAGATCATAGAGATTTAGCTGGAACAACTGAAACTGGTTCACATCCAGTTTCATCGATTTCTGGATTACAAACTATTTTAGATGATTTAGTTACAGAAGAAGACTTAACTACAGGTTTAGCAACAAAAGCAAATCAAACTGGTACTAATGAGTCTTCTTTTATTTTAAATGAAGATTTTCTTGGTACTCCTGCTTCTGATGTTAGTTTAATGGTTGAAAGAGGTAGTGAGAGTAATGTTGGTATAAAGTGGAATGAAACTTTAGATCAATGGCAAGTAACTTCAGATGGTAGTATATGGAATACATTTGGTTCTGTTTCTACTAGTGGTGTGTCTGGTAGTTCAGGTACATCTGGCACAAGTGGAAGTGGCACAAGTGGAACTTCAGGTTCTGGAACAAGTGGTTCAAGTGGAACCTCTGGAATAGCTGGTTCTTCAGGAACTTCTGGAGCAGATGGAACTTCAGGTTCTTCAGGAACATCTGGAATAAATGGTTCTTCAGGCACTTCTGGTGTATCAGGTAGTAGTGGAACTTCTGGAAGTTCAGGTTTATCAGGTTCTGATGGAACAAGTGGGTCGAGTGGGTCGAATGGAACTTCAGGTTCTTCAGGTACATCAGGAGTAGATGGAACATCAGGTTCTTCAGGAACTTCTGGAGCAGATGGAACAGCTGGTAGTTCTGGAACAAGTGGAGCAGATGGAACTTCAGGTTCTTCAGGAACGAGTGGAACATCTGGAACTGGTTGGAGTGGAACATGTTATGTTGGTAATACTTCAGGCACTTCAGCAGAACTTAATTATTATTTAACAATTAGTAATGGGATAGTTACTAATTTTGTTGGACCAGTGTAATTTTTTAGAAACTCAAAAAGAGGGAGATGATATTTCTCCCTCTTTAATTAAAATTTAGTTTCGGAGGGCTTTATATGAATGTGCCGCCCTATGGAAATGATTTAAAAAATGCATTTGCTCATTTTGGTGTTCTTAGAGTGACTGCTCAAGATCCACCAAATATGACCGTGAAAATTTCACCAGGTGGATTTTGGTATTATGTAAGTACTGGACCTGTTTATGTTGAATTTGCCGGTGGAGATTCACCAATAATAACAACATCTATGGATAATTCATATTGGGTTTTAATTACAATAAGTCCAGAAGGTTTAATAATTTTAGTTGAAGGAGAACATGCGGTAGAACCTGTGTTGCCTTATGTTCCTCGAGGAAGAGTAATTCTTGCCGCTATTTATGTTCAATTTGATATACATACAATTACTGATGATATGATTTTTGATACGAGAACACTGTTCACTCAATATCCAACGGATCATAGAGATTTAACCGGAACATCTGAAATTAATATACATTCAATTTCATCAATTTCTGGATTACAAACAGCTCTTAATGATAAAGTAGATGTTGATGATTTAAGTGTTTTATTATTAACTAAAGCTGATATATTTGGTACTCCTAATATTGTTTTTAAATTTAATCAAGATTTTACCGGCACACCAACTGATAATATTATATTAGAAGTTGAAAGAGGAACGGAATCAAATGCTGCTATAAGATGGAATGAAACATCAAAAATGTGGGAACATTCAAAAGATAGTATTATTTGGCAAGGTATTGGAACATCTGGTGTTTCTGGAACATCAGGAACAAGCGGTACATCAGCAAGTTCTGGAACATCTGGAACAACTGGAACCTCGGGTTCTAGTGGAACATCAGCAACTGGTGGATCTTCTGGAACAAGTGGAACTTCATTTTATGGAGTAACATCTGGAACCTCTGGAAGTGCAGGAACATCAGGTAGTTCAAGTACATCTGGAACATCTGGAAGTGCAGGAACATCTGGAAGTTCTGGAACATCTGGAAGTTCTGGAACATCAGGTTCATCTGGTAGTTCTGGTTCATCAGGAAGTTCAGGTAGTAGTGGAACATCACCTCCTGGATTCACTTCTGGAACATCAGGAAGTTCTGGAACATCAGGAAGTTCTGGAACAAGTGGATCGGGTGGTACTTCTGGTAGTTCTAGTACAAGTGGTTCATCAGGAACATCTGGAAGTTCTGGTTCAAGTGGAAGTTCTGGAATATCTGGGAGTTCTGGATCATCAGGAAGATCTGGAACAAGTGGGTCGAGTGGTACAGCTGGTAGTTCTGGTACAAGTGGAAGTGCAGGAACTTCAGGTTCTGATGGTACTTCTGGAAGTTCTGGTACAAGTGGGTCGAGTGGAACATCAGGAAGTTCTGGTTCAAGTGGTTCTGATGGAACATCTGGTAGTTCTGGTTTTGATGGTACCTCAGGATCTTCTGGAACAAGTGGGTCGAGTGGAAGTTCAGGTTCAAGTGGAAGTTCTGGTTCTTCTGGAACATCTGGAAGCTCTGGTACAAGTGGTAGTAGTGGAACATCAGGGAGCTCTGGAAGTTCAGGTTCTTCAGGCACAAGTGGTGATGGTTTTTATTGGGTTGGTGCTTGGACACTTACTGATCATTATGATATAGATGATATAGTTGAAAATGATGGTAATTCATATGTTTGTAAATTAGCAAATACTGCAGATGCAAATAATGAACCAGGTGTTGGTGGAAGTTGGGCAACATATTGGGATTTATTTACACAAGGTGGTACAGGAACATCTGGTACTTCAGGTAGTTCTGGAACAAGTGGGTCAAGTGGAACAACAGGTAGTTCTGGAACAAGTGGGTCGAGTGGAACAACAGGTAGTTCTGGAACAAGTGGAAGTAGTGGTACATCTGGAAGTTCAAGTACAAGTGGTAGTAGTGGAACATCTGGAACTTCAGGTTCTGATGGTACCTCTGGAAGTTCTGGTACAAGTGGATCGAGTGGAACATCTGGGTCTTCAGGTACTGCTGGAAGTTCTGGTACATCCCCTCCTGGTTTAACATCAGGTACAGATGGAACATCAGGAAGTTCTGGTACAAGTGGAAGTAGTGGAACATCAGGAAGTTCTGGTACAAGTGGTATAGATGGTACATCTGGAAGTTCTGGAACAAGTGGATCGAGTGGCACATCTGGAAGTTCTGGAACAAGTGGATCATCTGGTAGTTCTGGTTCTTCTGGAACAAGTGGTATAAATGGAACGTCTGGGTCTTCAGGTACTGCTGGTAGTTCTGGAACATCCCCTCCTGGTTTAACATCAGGTACTGATGGCACATCAGGTAGTTCTGGTACAAGCGGAAGTAGTGGTACATCAGGAAGTTCTGGAACTTCAGGTTCTGGAACAAGTGGGTCTTCAGGTGATGGAACATTATCAGTATATACAAAAGGAACAAGTGGTACATTATCAGCTGATGAAGTTAAAGGAACGCTTATAAAAATAACAGCAGCTATAACTTTAACATTACCTGCTGGTTCTTCAGGATATAATTCAATTTTTTATAGTAGTACCTCTGCTGCTGTATCAGTAGATCCAAACAGTAGTGAAGTTATGGTTTTAAATGGGGTACCTTTAACTGGTGGATATAAAGTTACAAGTCCTGGAACAAGAGGAGATACATTAACTGTTGCTCATGATGGAACTAACTGGCTTTGTTTAGGTGCAAGTAACTGGACTAGTGGAGGATAAAATATGATAAGAGGTTCTGCATTTTTGGGAGCAATTAGACCATATATTCCTTCAACAGGTAATCCAGAAATGATGGTACTTCCAATGGTTACTAGTGGTTGGTCTTTAAATGCTAATTGGACAATTTCAAGTGGTATTTTGTCATGTGGTGGAGGTGGAGGTTGGGATGATTGTTTTCCTAATTATACTACAGGTATGGTTCAACCAACAGCTGGAGTAAGTTATGATCTTATTTTTTCTGTTTCAGCCAATAGTGGCACAATATATTTTAATTTTTCAGCTGCTGGAATACAATCATTTTCAGGAACTGGTGATAAGAGTTTTACTTTAACATCGGTTGATGGAACATCAATATATATAGTAAGTATGGGTGCTTCATGTTCTATAACAAAGATAAGTTGTAAAGTACATTAGAAATGTTTGATCGGCAAGATTTAGAAATAGATCTTGCCGATAATTAATTGGTATTTAATAGGAGGTAATTTTAATGAATGTACCACCTTATGGAAATAATTATAAAAAAATGGGTGCATATTTTTCAAACTTACAGGTAACATCTAGATCTACACCTGATATGACAGTAAAAGTTTTACCAGGTGGTTTTTGGAGACATACGGTCAATGGACCAGTTTATGTTGAATGTGTTGGAGGTTATTCAACAACAATCACAGCACCTGTTAGTTATTCAAAATGGGTAATGATTACTCTTAATGAAAGTGGACAAATTGTTCTTTTAGATGGGGCATCTGCTAGCAATCCAGATTTACCAACTGTTCCACGTGGTAGGATGACTTTAGCTGTTATTCGTATAAATTCAACAACAACTGAAATCAATGATGATATGATTTATGATCTTAGACCTTTGTTTGCACAGTATCCAACAGATTATCGGGATTTAACTGCTCCTGATGAGTCTACTTATAATCCAACTTCAGGATCGTCAGGAAGTTCTGGAACATCAGGTAGATCAGGAACGAGTGGATATTCTGGATTAAGTGGCACATCTGGTAGTTCTGGTTCTTCTGGAACATCTGGAAGCTCTGGTACAAGTGGGTCGAGTGGAACATCAGGTTCTTCAGGAACATCAGGTTCTTCTGGAACAAGTGGTTCAAGTGGTTCTTCAGGAAGTTCAGGTACATCTGGAAGTTCAAGTACATCAGGTTCTTCAGGAACATCAGGTTCTTCTGGAACAAGCGGAAGTTCTGGTTCAAGTGGTTCTGATGGTACTTCAGGAAGTTCAGGAACATCAGGTTCTTCAAGTACATCAGGAAGTTCTGGAACAAGTGGAACATCAGGTTCTTCAGGTTCTTCAGGTTCTGATGGAACAAGTGGTTCTTCTGGAACGAGTGGGTCGAGTGGTACATCTGGAAGTTCTGGAACAAGTGGAAGTAGTGGAACTTCAGGTTCTGATGGTACTTCAGGTAGTTCTGGAACAAGTGGAAGTAGTGGAACTTCAGGAACAGATGGAACAAGTGGTTCTAGTGGAACATCAGGTTCTTCAGGAACAAGTGGTATAGATGGTTCTTCAGGAACAAGTGGAAGTTCAAGCACATCTGGAAGTTCTGGAACAAGTGGAACAGATGGAACAAGTGGTACAGATGGAACAAGCGGTTCTAGTGGAACATCAGGAAGTTCTGGAACAAGTGGTTCATCAGGCACTTCAGGGTCAAGTGGACTTGCTGGTGGAACTTCTGGATATTTAGCTGTTTGGTCTGGAGATGATTCGATAGAGAATTCGGGAATATTTAGAAGTGTTGAAAAATATTTTATAGGTACTAGTGGTATTAATACAAAATTAACTATTGGTTTAACTATTAATCAAGATAATAGTGATGATGAAATAATTTCTTTAAAATCATCTGATGTTTCTCATGCAATGACTGGTGTTACTGAAACTGATACATATGGATGTTTTGGTAAAAGTGTTCATGATAAAGGAGGTTTATCAGTTCAAGGTTTTACTGAAAGTATTATTGGACTTACTCTTTATGGATATGCAGCTACATCTGCAACAAATGCATCTCAAGCACCAATAGTACTTAATGCTTATGAAACTGGTACTAGAGGATGGTTTAATGCAACAGATAATCTTATTTTATTTATAAATGGTGGTAGTGCAGCTAGTAGAATTATGGGAGATGGTAGTTATTTTATCAATGAAAGCATCAATACAAAACAAAATATGGGTATTACAATTAATCAATATACTTATGATACTGAATATATTTCTCTTAAACAAAATTTTACTCATGGAATGTCAAATATTACAGAAACTGATACATATGGAATTATGAGAGAAGTTTTGATAGACCATGGTGGATTAGATATTAAAGGTTTATCAGATCAAATTAAAGGTGTTCAAATTAATGGATATGCTGGCACATCTGGCACATCTACTGCAACAACATCCGAATCTACTATTTATGTTAATGCTTATTTAAAAAATAGTACTACTTCAGGTTCTCATGGAACTGATGCTAATTTATTTGCTGTTGCAAATAATAGTGATGTTCAATTTATAGTTAAAGGAAATGGTGATATATTTTATAATGGTACATCTGGAACACCATTTGATGATTATCAAGATGCTTTAGCGTGTCAAGATCTTTCTTATAACTTAAGTAGTGAATATGGTAAAATACTCATGTATAATAAAGAACAATTTGTTCAAATGGGTGTTATGACTGAAGATGGATTTGTTAGTAGAAAGAATATGGATATGTTACAGCTTGGTGCTGTAGGTGAATTATATCGAGTGTGTTTGACGTTATGTGATGAACTTGGTATATCATTTGATGATGCTAAAAAAATGAATTAAAAAGAAGATCGGCAAGATTTAGAAATTAGATCTTGCCGATAATTTAGTTGGAGGTAATTTAATGAAGGTACCACCTTATGGAGATGATAACAAACGAATAGGTGCCTACTTTTCTAATTTACAAGTTAAGGCTCAAATTATACCAGATATGACCGTGTATATCTCTTCTGGTGGATTCTGGTACTATACTAGTACTAGTCCAATTTATGTTGAATATGTTGGTGGTAGTTCACCTGAAATTAGTTGCCCTTTTGCTAATTCAAAATTTGTAGTAATAACAATTAGTGAAATGGGAGAAATTGTACTTATAGATGGGGATTCAAATGCTACACCAGTATTACCATCAATTCCACGTGGTAGAATGATATTGGCAGTTGTTGAAATCAATTCGTCAACAATTAAAATAACAGATGATATGATTTTTGATACAAGAACTTTATTTGCTCAATTTCCAACTGATTATAGAGATATATCTTCAGCGTTTTATGGTACTAATGGAACTTCTGGTACTTCTGGTTCATCAGGAAGTTCAGGTACTGGTGGAACTTCTGGTTCTTCAGGTAGAGCTGGATTTAGTGGTAGTAGTGGAACTAGTGGAACTTCTAGTACAAGTGGAAGTTCTGGAACATCTGGAACATCTGGAACATCTGGAACATCTGGAAGTAGTGGAACATCTGGATCATCTGGAACAAGTGGATTTGGAATAACTGGTACTGGTGGAACTTCAGGAAGTAGTGGAACATCAGGAACATCAGGTATTTCTTTTTATGGAGTAACATCTGGATCATCTGGAAGTTCTGGAACAAGTGGTAGTTCTAGTACTAGTGGAACTTCAGGAACTAGTGGAACTTCAGGAACTAGTGGAACTTCAGGAACATCTGGAACTTCAGGAACATCTGGAAGTAGCGGTTCTTCAGGAACATCAGCAACTAGTGTAACATCAGGTTCATCTGGAATAAGTGGTACAGCTGGTTCATCGGGAAGTTCTGGTTCAAGTGGATCGAGTGGAACAACAGGAAGTTCAGGTTCTAGTGGAACTTCAGCAACTTCTATAACTTCTGGAAGTAGTGGAACTTCGGGTAGTTCTGGTTCGAGTGGAAGTAGTGGAACATCTGGAAGTTCTGGAACAGGTGGATCTTCAGGTTCATCTGGAAGTTCAGGAACAGGTGGTTCATCTGGAAGTTCAGGAACAGGTGGTTCATCTGGAAGTTCAGGAACAGGTGGTTCATCTGGAAGTTCAGGAACAGGTGGTTCATCTGGAAGTTCTGGTTCTGATGGTAGTTCTGGATCAAGTGGTTCTTCTGGAAGTTCTGGATCTGGTGGGACATCTGGTTCATCTGGAACATCAGGTTCTAGTGGACCTGCTGGAACAAGTGGATCGAGTGGAACATCTGCAACTTTAGGAACAAGTGGTGTTTTTGGAGCTTGGTCAACAGCTGGAGAATATGGAGCAGGAACTAGTTATCAAGCATCTGTTGATGGATTTGTACTTGTTCATCTTGCTGGGGGTGCTGGGGTATCATCTATTGGTTATACAGATTCTGCTGATCCACCAACAGTTATAAGAGCAAGTGCTGGATGTGATGTTGTAAATGGAGGAGATTATAGTGTACATGTATATTATAATTCTTTTACCATGCCTGTTAAAAAAGGAGATTATTGGAAAGTTAGTGCTGCAACTCAATTATATTGGCTACCACTAATGAGTATTTAATTATTTAGAAAAGAAGATCAGCAAGATTTATATTTCAAGATCTTGCCGATAAATTTATAGGAGGTAATTTTAATGAATGTACCACCTTATGGCGATGGTTATAAACGTGTAGGTGCTTATTTTTCAAATTTACAAGTAACAGCCCAAACAGTACCAGGTATGACAGTAAAAATATCTGCTGGTGGATTTTGGTACTATTCTAATACAGGAGCTTCATATGTTGAATATGTTGGTGGTAATTCACCAGCTATGACTGCTCCAGTAGGTAATGCAAAATGGGTTATAATTACAATTGGACAGAGTGGTATAATTTCTATTGTTGATGGTTCACCTGGAGCACATCCAGTTTTACCAGCTGTTCCTGGAAAAGGGAGAATACCTTTAGCAGCAATTTATATTAATGCTGGAACAACTTCAATTACTAATGATATTATTTTTGATATTCGTCCATTATTTCCAATGGAAGTAAGAGATCATAGTGACTTAGAAGGTACTGGTGCAACAGGTTTACACCCAATAACATCAATTTCTGGTCTTGTTGATTCTCTTGCACAGTTAGTTTCAATGACTGCATTAGCTGCATATTTAGCTGATAAAGCAGATAAAACAGGTACAGTTGAAACAAATTTTATTTTAAATAAAGATTACACAGGTACACCTGGATCAGATTGTTTATTTGAAATTGAAAGAGGTAGTGAAAGTAATACAGCTTTAAAATGGGATGAATATATAAATAAGTGGAGATTTACTGATGATGGATCTGCTTGGATAACTTTTAGTGATTTTTATTTGAATGATGGAACACAAGAATTAAAAATATTAAGTTATACACAAGCAACAGAGCCAGATCTTGCCGCTGATTCAAATATGGCTATATGGGTAGATTCTTCAGTTTCAAATCGTGTATATTTGGTTTATCGTAGGGGAACCGCAGATCAGGTTAAAATAGAGTTAACATAATAGTATAGATCTATGTGGTTGGTGGGAGTTCTTTTAATGTTCTTACCGACCACATGCTAATTTTGTGAACCCTTTACATTTTTTATGTCATGCTTAGACAGCTAACTATAATAATAGAGAGGTAATTATGGCAAATCAATTCAAGATTCAAGAAGCTGTGACTTTCGCGCAGCAGACACCACCGGAAACATTTAGACTTATGGATATTACCATTCAGGTCGTTCCTGTAGCTTATGAACATGGAATGATTATAGCTGAGAGTGAAGTTGTTGATCTTAAAGTCTCTGAAGAAGTTAATATTTTTATTTTAAATTGTGCTAGCGGCGTGAGCTTAAAAGTAGGTAGCACAACAAACCCAGCAATGACCAATGTTACACATTATTCTTATCAAGGTGCGAAAACATCTTTCTGGGTCTCTAATAGTGGAACAGAAGATATTACTATTAGTTTCGCAACCGCAAGTATCTAAAAAGAGGTGTAGAAATGGCAGATGAAATGGTTGAAATACAGAAAAAAATTAGTGAAGCGTTACAGAAACAAAATGAAATTATAAAAAAGAATCAACGTGAAATGCTTGAGAAAATGAAAAAGATGGGTGAAATTAAAATAGAGAAACCAGCTAAACCAACATTATAACGGAGTATATATGATTTCAATTTCTAGTTTATTTGAAGCTCCAAATGTGCCTTCTGAACAAGCAAATGGATTAACTGTGCCGTTTGGAAATTATAATCCAGCAAAAAGAAATAATGAAGTTTTAGGTAATCTTCAAGGTTTAAACAAGTTACCACTCGAAGATCAGGTTAAGAAGTTACGTGATAGTGGAGTTGATATTGGTACTTTTATATAATAGGAGTATTTATGATTTCAGTAAGTATATTATTTGAAGATGACAGTTCAATACAAAAAAATTTTATTCCAAAATTAGATCAAAAAGAAAATCAACAAACTATTCTTGGACTTATTAAAAAACCAATCAAAAAAATACAAAATATTTTTATAGGAAATCCAGATTTTTCAGGAACAATTGCTGGATCACGTGGATAAGGAGTACTTATGATTTCTGTAAGTAGATTATTTGAAGATGGTAATTTAGTACAAAATACAAATCAAGAGAATAAAAATATTATTCAAGAAATTGTTAAAAAAGCAATTAAAAAAATATCTGTAGCTGTTGAAGGTAAAGTGGATGTTAGTGGACCTACAGCTGTTACTGGTATACGTGGATAAGAGAGGAAGATTATGATATCAATTATATTTGAATTTGATTTAGAAAAAACTAGACAAGGATTTTTTAATAAACAAGTTAAAGAATTAGAAAATAAAAAAGAAATTCCTGGTACGATAGCTGAGAAATTACATCAAAAAAATATTGACAATATGAAAATCGAAGCTAGTGGAAAGTATCCGAAATAAAATTGAGGGTTAACAGATGTTAATTCATAACTTCTATGCAGATTTATTATTATCAACTAGAGTTTTATTTGATAACTTTATTTTTCAAAATGAAAGATATATTAGAAGGTATGAATTTAATATCGGTAATAGATCTTTCCAAATGCCTAAAGATTTTACAACACAGTTTGAATTTCCAAATATTATAGCTGTTATTAATGATGAAACACCAGCATGGGGACAAAGACCAGATGTGTCTCAATCTATTTCTGGTTATAATGTTGATCAAGTCCCAGTTTTATATGATTTAACAAATGAAAATGTTTTATATCTTCAAGAGGAAATGGTAACAGTTCCAATATCAATAATTATAAATTGTGAATCTCCATTACAAGCAAAAGAAATTGCAAATGTTATAAGGAGATGGTTACCTTATAATAAATATATTCAATTTTTAGAATATACTTCATTTTTAGAAATGTCAAAACCATTTTTATCTAATAGTGGATTTGATATTAATAATGATAATATTGTGAATCTTTATACAAAATTAAATCATCGTGATGGTCAAATTTATAATTGTTTTGCAGTACAATATAAACCATTTATTAGATTAGATGGTATTGGAACAACTATTCCAGATTCAACTCAAAGATCTTTTCAAGTGAGTGTTGATTTAACATATATGGTTCAATTTCCTTTACATCTTTTTAGTAGTTTAGTATCAGGATATATTGAAAGAATTGATATATCATTTAGTATGAATAGTTTTGAACCTATAGCTGATTATCCATCAGCAAAAATGGTAAATCAATCTCTTGATAATGTTGATGAATTAAAAAAAGGGTATGTAAGAAGACAGTATTTAGTTTATGATAATAATTCAACAGAAAATCTTATTATGCTTGATGGTTTATTAATGCAACCAACAACAATAACAGCTAAATCAGATAGATTACAAGCAACAAGAACAGCTACAAATTTTATTTATATAACTGTTGATAATGATGAAACTCGCCGATATAAAGCGAACATTTCAAATATACCAATTGATGGAATAACAATTCCAATAGATGTAGATTATTATTTGATACTTACAAGTGATGACTCTGGAAATATAAGTATTGGATACAGACAGAAAGGAAAAGATTTAGTAATACAATTTAATAAAGAAGATTTTATAATAAATCCAAGATACTCTTATAATCTAATTTGTGGAATTACAATTATAAAGAATTTTATAGATTATCAAATTGATGAAGATTTGAATTGTATCACATTTTCGATTATTGAAAGTATGTGGTTAAGTCTTACACCTTCATTAACAAGACCACTTATTATTCAATTTTATGATGATGAGTATAAATATCCACATAGTTATGGTGGAATAGCTCCAGAATTAGATAATATAAAAATAGCAGAGAAGAATTCAACATCAGTAATTATTACATGGACTTCTGGAATAGAAACAACAACATGTGTTGAATATGGTCCAACAGCTGAATATGGATTTTTTACTGAACTTAATAATAATTTTGTTCAAACTCATAAAGCTGTAATTTATTCTCTGCAACCTTTTACATTTTATCATTATCGAGTTAATACACTTGATGTTGATGGAAATGAGATTATATCTGAAGATTTTACGTTTACAACTAGTCCTTAGGGAGGAAAATTTATGATTTCAATAGTAATGTTTATGGAAGCAATGTCTGATACTTTAGCAAATGCTGGAGAAGAAATGTTAAGTGGATTTAAAAAGACAGCTCAAGGTGCTGCTAGAGCTACTGGAGTTGGAGTTGATTCTGCTGGACATGGAATGAGTAAAGTTGCTGGTTGGGTTCAAAGTGGTGGAAAAGAATTGCAGAAAGATCCATTAGGAACTCCAGGAATGATTCTTGGTGGTGTTGCTGGTCTTAGTGCTGCAGCTCTTTTAGCAAGAAGAAATAAACAGAAACAATATAGTGAATAATAGAGAGGTCAATATGATTTCTGTGATTAGTGAAGGTTGGTGGGCTGAAAAACAAAAAGAAAAAGCATTAAATCAAGAACAGTTTTCTCGTGATAATCTCAATAGTAAAATAAGAGAACGAGAAAAAGAAGAACAGTTTAAAATTTCAACTAAGAAAAAATTAGATGATAATTTAACAGATATGAGAGCTAAACTTAAAGCTGGAAAAATTGATCAGAAAGAATATAATGAATATGAAAAAGGTCATTTAAATACTAGATCTAAAGTTCTTGGAAATAAAGATCTTCCAGATGAACCTACTGTTAAACCATCTAGTGGAAAAATTATGGATTTAGTATCAGAACATCCATTAGCAGCAGCTGCAATTGGAGCTGTTGGTGTTGGTCTTGGTGCTCATGCTCTTCTTGGTGGTAGAAATAAACAACAATCACCTAGTTATTAAAAATAATATTTTTGGAGGTTTTTTTATGAGTTTAGATATTAATAGAGTTATTATGGAGGCAACAAGTAGTCTTTTAGAGACTCAGAATACTGTTGATGATAAAGGGGATAAACCACAAGTTTCTGCTGATAAGAACAGTCTTCATGTTCCTGCTGATAAACCATCATCTACATCAACTACTGCTCCTGTGAAACCAGTAACTGAAACAGAAGCTGAAACAGAAGCTGTGAAACCAGTGACTGAAACAGAAACAGCTCCTGTAAAAACAGAAACAGTTTCTGTAAAACCAGTAACTGAAAGTGCAGTTACAGATGTTATTAAAAAGATAAAGGATAAAATTACAACAGCTAAAGCAGAAGGTAGCAAAGAAGGTTATCAAGCTGGTCCTCAGAGTGCTGAACCTGCTCTTTCTAAAGTAGAGGGAGATGCTTATACACCGAGTGGAGCAGATGTTGAAACTGATTACATGTCTGCAATGAAAAAACTTAAGAATTATGGTTTACCAACTGCAGCAATCGCAGCTGGTCTTGGTGCAGTAGCTTTAGCAAAGAAACTTAGAAAAGCAAAGAAAGCAGCTAAAAAAGCGTAAATAAAAACAAAATTATGGAGGTAATATAATATGAATCTTACAAAAATTATCGATGAATCAGTACAGGCAGTTTTGACAGAAAAAAAAGATGTTGGTGCATATGAACCAGGTCCTAATGTTGGTCCAGGAAAGTCTCCTTCAGAATATGTTCCTGCAGGTGGAGAACAGGAAAGTAACGCTACTAGGATATTAAGAAAAGTAAAAGAAGGGGCTGAGGGAGTTGGTAAGAAAGTTGTTGGTGCAATTAAATCTGAACCAGTTGCAGCTTCAACTGCAGCTGCAATCGCAGCGGGTCTTGGCGCAGTAGCCTTAGCAAAGAAACTTAGAAAAGCAAAGAAATCTGCTAAAGCTAAAGCATAACTTTTAAATAGGAGTTGACTTATGAAATTTAACGTCAACAAGATTATAACCGAAACAGTTTCTGAAAAAATAGTTAATGAATTTGAGATGGCTGATATTGGTGGAGCGGCTGTTAAAGGTTATAAGAAGGCTGAAGATGTTCTTGGTGGAGCTCTTTATAAAGCTTCTGGTTTAGAAAAGCATGATAAAGATGTTAATGAAATGCAAGATAAAGCAGGATCAATGCTTGTAAATGCTATAAAGAAAAAGAAATCAGCTTTAGCATCACTTCCACCGGAAGAACCATATACACCACCACCATCACTACCAACACCAGAAACAGATGATTATGGACCAGCAGCAGGACTAGCTCTTGTTGGAGGTCTTGGGGCTTATGCTCTATCAAAAAAATCAAAAAAATAAAACAACAATCGGAGGATAATAATATGTTAGACAGAATTAATACCCTTATGGAAAGTGAAGATACACAGAAACTTTTGACTGAAAATGAGCAGTTACTTACTGAAGCAGTAGGTGATACTGTACAGTTTTCAAACACGTTGAAAGCATTCGTCATCAAACATCCTGAAGAATTTCTTGGTGAGAATACCGAAGAGACTTATAAGAATGTTAGATTATTTACTGAAGTAGCTACTTCACAGTTTCTTACTGAAGTGACTCATGTTTACGGTTCACAGATTCCAGAACCGATTCAGGAAACTCAGCAGCAGGAAGGTCTTGATCAATATCTGTAAAAAGAGGTTGTTATGACAAACGATTCGATCAACGAAGCTATTGATCCAGTAACTGCAGTAATAGCTGCTGGTATAGCGGCTTATGCTGGTCATAAACTTTATAAAAACTATAAACAAAAAAAGACTCTTGAAAAATTTGGTGTTAAAGAAGAACCAAAAAAAGATAGTACTTCAGATGATGAAGATTCTGCAAGAGATATAGCATACTATAATGCCGTTGATTTACCATCAAGTATAACTTATAATACACCAAAGAGGTAAATATTATGGTATCAGTGGTTGAATATTTGAATGAAGGTAGAATTTGGAATTCATTAAAATCTAGTTTTGCTAATCTTTTTGGTGGACCGGCAAAAATTAAGAAATCAGATTTATCTTCAAATGATAAAATTGATAACTCAGAAGCATCATATCGTCGTTTAACACCAAAACCATTAGCATCAACTAGAAATAAGCTTGGTTATAAACCTAAGAAAACTACAGTTTAACATAAAAAAGAATTATCGGCAAGACCTTTAAAATAGGTCTTGCCGATAAAATTAATTATTTATCATTATTTGTGAGATGTTTGTATAGCTTGGATCAAAAGTCATCATCTTTCCACCTTTCACTATAATGAAAGTTAATGGAATATTATTTTTAATCCAGTTATATTTTGTATAGTTGTATTCAATATCTGAATGCATGTCTGTTAAACTAATAACCATGCTTAAATCATCCTTATTCTTGTCCCAATATTCTTTTTCAACTAAGTCAAAAACACCTTTATGTGATGTTCCTCCACGACCTTTATAACCTTCTTTTTTTAAGAAGTCATAAAAGGTATGAATATTTTCTAATGTGAATACTTTTTGTTGGTGGATAACTGAGTCATGTGTAATTAAATGTATTTCTTTGAAATGTCTCATACTATTTTCTGTTACACTTGAAAATTGTTTGAGATTTCGATCAGTGATAGATCCGGAAGTGTCAGTAAAAATTACTAATGTTCCTACTCCTTCTACATCTTCTGTAAATGAATATCCTGGGAGTATTAGTCCATGAGGAATATAAATTTTATTTAATTGACGCCAACTTCTATCATCTGGTTTCATGATGACATTTGTTTTAATTGATTTTTCAACTAAACGTTCCCAAGGTATTTCAACTTTTAGAAGTTCTTCTAAATATGTTGTTAAGTATCCTGGTAAGTCACCTTTTGATTTAATTGTTTCAAAAACGGCTCTGGCTTCTGAAACTAATTGTTCAAGTTGATATGTGGCTTCTGGAGATTCAGTCATATCTTCTTTTTCAGACTGACCTAGATCATCTGTCATTTCAAATAGTATATTATCATATTGATCTTTTACTATTATTGTATTCGGATCAGATCCAGAACCTATTATCATTTCAATATGAATAAATTTTTCATTTTTCATTAACCAATCATATGCTTTTTCAACAGAACAATTTGGAAGAGCGTATTCTAATTTCTCAACAATATTGTATCTGTTTTGATATGGTTTTATAAGGTGTGATAAGTTTTTTCTTAGATATGTTTCAATAACATGATCTGCTGCAACACACCAAATTTCATGAATTCGATTATCTTTTCTTAGTCCATGTCTGTTTAAAATATGCATCAATTCATGACACAGAAGATAAACTAAATGAACAAATGAATAATCTGTTTTGCTCAAATAAAATTCATTTAAGTGAATCTTGCCGCTCTCAATGGATGATAAATCTTTTTCATTAAATCTTACAAATCCTTCTGCTGAAGGATGAAATTCATAAACCATCCAATCGAATTTATGAAGCATCATTCCAAAAAAGATCAGTTCTTTTGTAAATAGTTTTATTTTGCTTAATCTAATTAAATCACCAATTCTGGGATTCATTTTTTATACCTCGGACATTGATTGACTAATTTCAATTACTGACTTTAAAACTTCTGAAGCTCTAGTTGGATCAATTTTTTGAATTTGTAAAATTATTTGATCGACAATATTCCTTTTCTTTAAAGTCTTTTCTAATTGTTTCATTTCTTTGAGCATCATAATAGAAAGCTCTGGAGCGTGTATCATAAATTGATCAATTAGATATGCTAAATTTTGTGTATATTTGGAACGATCAGATCTACCAATATAATTAGTTATTAATGCATAAGCTAAAGCATATCTTTTTACAGGGTCATCAGGAAGTTCATAACTTGAAGCACTCATTAAGATGCCATCAATATCGAATTCTGAATATACCTTGTAATAAATTACGAAATCACTTGCTCCTTCTTTTCCAACATATCCTGTTCCAAGATATGAACAAATGTCTGAAGAAATTGTTTTTGTATACCATTCTTCACGTATTAAAATTTCTCTAGCGAATCTTGTCCATGATCTTGGAGAGCCCCAAGCTTGATCAACTTGTTCTTCTTCATGAAAATATTTTCTATATTGATTATGTCCAAGAAATGAAATAACGGCAGGATGGATTTTTACACCTTCTGTTAATGCATAATTAGTTTTCCATCCATCAAAATCTGTATGGACTGGCATCATAACACATCTGTTTACGATAGCGCTAAATAAAGTTTTAGCACCTGATTTATTAGATGTATTTCCAGCCATAACAATAGCAACATTCTGTGGAAGCTTATAGCTACGTAATGAACGTTCTGTTAAAAGTTCATACAAAAGAGCCATGTGGATTGGACTTAAAAGATGAGCATCGTCAAGCAACCAAATTACAAGTTTAGGTTTCTGTTCGATTATTTCTTTACCATCTTTATCTTTGGCTTTAACACTAATAGTTTCACTAGCTAATTCAAATAATGTTTTCATAATATCTGGAAAAGACCATATAGTTCCAATCATTGGTTTTCCATTAATTATGATGTTTTCAAATTGTGGAATACCTCCAGTTTCTTCTAATGGTTTAAGTGCCAAATGTGTTGATAAAATTCCAAAATTATATAAAGTACTTAAATAATGTAAACTGGCTGTTTTTCCACCACCAGGCGCACCACAAATAAAAGGTGTTCCTACATCGTAACCTTGAACTTGAAGATAACAATTTTCAATCACAAGATTAATAACTTCATGTAAAGCTTTTGATCCTTTTGTAAATTGTTCGTTGTCTGTAAGCATTATACCTCCTTAAAGTTTTGAAACAAAAATATTGTATCTTTATTATTTCTATATGAAAAATTTAAAAATTAAATTTAGAGGTAACTAATCTATGAAGAATATTAATGAGATTAGATTTGGAGTTGTGTTAAGTAAAATACTTTCTGATGCAGATATGTATAATCCAGACAAATCGGTTACACCAAAGATGAATTCATATCTTGATAAACAAGCTGCTGCTGCTAAAGCACAAGTAGAAAAACTTATGGCAGTAAGAGAATCACAATCACAACCAAAGCCAGGGATGCAAATGAGGTCTTAAATGGCAGAACAACAAGTATTAGTAGATCAATATTATAAATTTCAACCATATGATGTTAAAAATGTTTTTACAGAATTTGCAAAACCAATTTTTGATAATGCTTTTTTTAACAATTTAGCAACATTGAGAATTAATGCTGATTTTATTAATTTCAATACTGAAAGATGGCAACAACGACCAACTGTTTTTTGTTTAGATTTATATGAAGAACCACAGTTATATCCTGTGATTATGTTGATTAATAATGTTAAAAGTTTTTTAGAGTTTGTTCCCGAATATTTTTCTAGAGTTCGTGAGCCACCATATCAAAGTTATGTTATTATTGCTCCTTATCGTTCTGAGATTAAAAGAGTTTTGAATTTTGTTTCATAGGAGTTCCAATATATGTCGAATATAGATAAAAATTTCCAATCCAAATTCTTTTCTAATTCTGATGTGAATAATATTTTACTTGACAGCGAACAGAAAATGTTAATAGTAGATAAAAATAAGGAATCAATTGAAGTTTATAAAACATTTAATGATGATCTTTCAACATATTTATCTAAACTATCTAACGGTTCTGTGAGACAACAAGTGCAAAATTTACTGAATAAGGATTTAATATTTCTTGGTTTATCGAAAACCAAAATAGATAATATTTTTTCCAGATTGCTTATAACAACTGATAATAAATTAGCAGGAGTAGTATTAGATACTCAACAATTAGCAATAGATCCATTGACTGGATCTTGTGAGTCTGCTGATGAATGTGTTTATGCTGTTTATTTTGGTTTAGTTCGCGCCGCTGTCTTACTTAATAAAGATGAAATTAGAAAAGATAAAGATTTACACAAATTAATGACAACATATTTGTATTTATTATTATTGAAAGCAGTTGGAGTTGATAAAGTATATTCAGAAAAATTTAAATCATTTATTCACATTTTATCTGTTTACATGTACTATAAATATTATTTAAAAGAGAAACATAATTATATCATATCTATTATTGAAAGAGATTATGAACCATTTATTGGAAAGAAAAACATTGATGAATTTTTGCCGACAATTGAAAAATTTGAATCATATATGTCAATAAAAGACTTTCCAAAAATGTTGGTTGATGCTAAACTTTGGTCAGAGAATCCCAATAGTATTATAGTTTCATTGTTGAAAACTTTGAAACCAACTGGATTTTATTGTTTGCTTGGTCCATTAGATTATTTTGTAAGTCTAGCAGTTGTTTCAAAATATCCAGTTGAATTCTTTTCAAAGAAAAGTTTAGTAAATGAAAAAGTACAAGGAGCAATAGAAGATATTATAACAGGTTATATGAATAAAATAAAATATGATTTAAGCGCAATACCGAAAAAAGAATAAAATTTAGGAGGATTTAAATTATGTCATACGATTATATGTTACCAAGACAGGATGCAAATGATTTTTTCATGGAAGTAGCAAAAGGAACAGTTAATAATATGTCAGCTCTTCGTATGTTTGGTAGTAGAGTTGTTGCTGGTGCAGCTACTGATGTTTGGAAAGTTGTAGCAGCAGTGGATGGTGAACCTGTAGCAAAGACTCTTCCATCAGTAGCAAAACTTCTTTCAATTTCTTCATCTGATGTTCTAGATATCACTCAGTATGTAACAGTAAATGGTTTGGATGCTAATTATCAGCCCATTTCAGTAACTAAGAAATTAGCTGGTAGAACTGAAACAGCACTTAGCACAACTGTTTATTTTCTTAGAGTAACATCAGTAACACTTGATGCTGCTTGTCTTGGAAATGTTTTTGTTTATGATGCAGCAAGCGCAGTAACTAATGGAGTACCAAATTCAAAGAATAAGATTTTAGCAACAATTACTATTGCTGATCTTGAATCCTATGATTGTTATGCTTGTACACCATATAACAAGAAAGGTTGGGTTTACAATATTAAATGGCATTCAAATAGTGCAGCAGTTGCAAAGGAAGTTCTTTTAACATTAGTTGTAAAAACTGATGCTGGCGTAACTACAACTTATAATATTGCAAGTTATACAGATCCAGGTTCTGGTCAATTACAGCTTGCTTATAAACCAATTGAAGTTGCTCCTAAATCAGATATTAAACTTATGGCAAGTCTTGTGGGTGGAAGTGCATTAGCTCTTGAGACTGAAGTTAATATCGTTCTTGAAGATGTAACAGCAGCTGGTGATATTGTAACTGTTTTAACAAAGTCACAGTTTGATGCTCAACTTGCTCCTCATACTCTTGCTTCAACAAAACTTTATCTTATTGGTCTTGCTGAAGTTCCTTCAGTATTTCCAACGACAGTTGATCTTAATGATACTCTTGCTATTATAACTGGTGAAGCTATTGCTGTTGGACATAATGGTTATCATGTTGCGGCAACTACTGAAGTTGCATTTAACATGGATGTTTTCAGAACTGGTATTTTAGTTCAGACTACACAGAAAGCAATTGCTTGTGTTTGGAGATGTGTTGATAGTAATGGTGATGTATTGTATAATGCTGGATTAACTCCTCAGATAATCACTCTGGGTGGTAAAACTTTAAAGACAATATTCAGCGAAATTTAATTATGTAACTAAGTAGGGAGATCAGATTAACTTCTGATCTCCCACTCTTTATCGTATAAGATATATAGAAATAAAAACATTAAAACTGTAAATAATAATCTTGAAATAAGATTTTGAAATAAAGGAGAAGAAATGATTTCAGTTTCTGATTTATTCGAAATATCTCCAATTAATATTGATAATTATAAAAATACAAATCGAGAACCAGAAGCAAAAATAATAAATCATTTGATTAATATTAAAGGTAAAGATCCACAAGCATATAAAGCTGAAAGACCATATTTATTGAATCAGATAAAACAAAATAAAGTTGCCGATAATAGGAGTTTATCATGATTAGTGTTAGTCAAATATTTGAGTCTGAATTAGATGGACCTTTAGATGATTATTCATATCTTTTACATCATGTTGAAGTAGATGATAAAGGTAATGAGAATTTACATCATTGTTTTGTATATGATCATTTGGGTAATATGTTTACTCAAGATACAATTATTATTAAAGATGGAAAATGTTATGATGGAAATAATAAATTATTAAAAGATGGAACTTATCATTCAATTTCAGGTTTAGAACCAGAACAAGAAGTTTGTTGGAGTGATTCACAAGCAGAAGAAAATGGAATTAAACCAAAACGTATGGTTGCAGGAATGACATATAAACAGAAAGCTAAGGAGTGGTAATGATCATTAATCCTATTAATTGGAGAAGTATAGGAAAAGTTCCTACGATTGAACAAATAGAGGATTATATTTTTGAAGTTATTAATAATCTTGATTGTAGAAATTTAGCCTTATCTGGAGGAATAGATAGTTCTTATATGTTATGGTGTATGGTGCAAAAATTTGGAAATGACATAAATTGTTTTACCATAGCTTTAAATCATAGTCATCCTGATTATATTTATTCAAAACAGATAACAAAATTATTAGGAGTTAATTGGCATTGTTATATTCCTTCAGATAAAGAAGTTAAAGAATTACTTGAAGATAAAAATGGAGATTTAATAGTTGCAAAATTTTTTACTTGGTTAGAAGCTAAAGAAAGAATAACTGAAATAATTTGTTGTGATGGTATTGATGAATTTATGGGTGGTTATTATGATCATCTTCATAATCCTACACATGAAACCTATTATGATTATATGATTAGATTACAAAAAGAACAATTTGAACCTCTTCATAAAAATTCTGGTAAAATAGATGTGTTGTTACCATATATGAATAGAAATCTTATTGAATTATATAATAGAATTCCTATGATTGATAGATTTGATGCTGTTGGTGGTAGAAAAAAGATAATGGTTGAATTAGCAAAAGATAAAATTCCAGAAGAAATAATTAATCGAAGAAAATATGGATTTATTGACGCTATGAAAATAAAGGAGTAAATTATGATTAGTGTAAATTATTTATTTGAAGGTGATGAACCTAAAGGGGTTATAACAGATGAAAATATTTTAAAGGATGTAAAAAAGACACAAGAAATTCAAGATGCTGTTATAAGACTTATTATAGACAAAAAACTAAGACCGGATGATGATGACATTCATAATCTTGCCGGTAAATTTAATATGGACCCACATGAGTTTGAAGAAGTTATTTATGCTTTACTTGGTGATTTAATTACTAAAAGTGCTGGAAAACATAAGGATATTCCAATATCAAAATTTGATCCAAAACAAGTTAAGATAGGGATGAAAATAGAAAAAGAACATTCAGACAATCCAGCGATAAGAGCAGAAATAACTAAAGATCATTTAGCTGAATTTCCAAAAGATTATTATACAAGATTAGTTAAATTGGAAAAAGATGCTAAGAAAAATAAATAAGGAGAACATTATGCCAAAAGATAATGAAGCGTGGTATAAAAAACTTTCTGGTATATTAGGAATAGTAGTAGTTGTTATTGGTTTAATAACAACATTATTTGCTATTGATAGTAGATATGCAAAATGTCAAGATTTACAACAACAAAAAATTGATACTTCTAAAACTCTTCAACAAATCAGAATTGATATGAGACAAGATAGATATCTTGATAGATATGATAGATTAAAATCTAGAAAGAAAGATCTTGAATATCAAGTTAAGAGATATCCAAATGATAGAGATTTAAAAAATGATCTCGAAGAAACAAAAGAAGAATTAGCTATAGCTAGACAACAAATAAATGAAATGGAAAAAATTCAAACTCGTCAACAAGGTAAGTTTGATGCTCCGTTAGCACCTGCACCGGCAAAAAAATAAATTTGGAGATTAATTATGATTAGCGTTATAGCTGAAATATACAACAATCAAAAATTTCAACCAAATACAGTTGAAATTCCTAATCAGAATCAGCCACTTCCCCCAACAAATCTTTCTAGAGAAATACCAGTTCCACAACCACAAAATAAAAGAGTTACAACTGTGACTAATCCTATTTTTAAAAATTCACCAGTTCCAGTTGGAGGATGAGATGATAAGTATATGTGAATTTCAAGATGAAGTTCTCGCTAAATATGAAGCCCAAAGAAAAGAGTTATATAATAGAGTACATCCAGATGAAGCTCATAGTGGTTTAGATAAGGCTAGTAAAGCATTAGAAAGTAAACCAGAAGTTAGAAATTATAGAGCTGTAGAACTACCAGTTAATAAAGAACCTTTTGATAAAAAAATATTAAAAAAAGTTGGTCAAGGTATAGATAATGCAGATGGTGGAGTAAGAAAAATATTTACTTCATTCAATCAAGCTGGTCAAAATATATATTCTGCAACTCATTAATGAGAGGTAATTATGATAAGTATGGTGGCTGAACAGATTACAGATGAAGAGATAAATGAATTTATGGGTAATCTTGGTAAATCTTTAAAGAAAAATAAAGAAGAAAATCAATCTGAAGGTGAAAAACTAAAAGATAAAATAGATCAAGAAAAACCATTTAAAAATTTTCCTTGGCAAGATAAAAATAAACAAACACAGGTGTAATTATGATATCAATTTCTAGTTTATTTGAGGGAGAAAATATTATAGAAAAAGTTGTTGATGAAAAAAAATTTAGAAAAAAATTTGATCAAGGTTCTTTAAGATATAATATGATGTTGGGTTCATTAATAGCACCAGCTTCATTAGCGGCAAAAACTGCATTTGTTGATAAAGATATTTTAAATAAATTAAATCAGGATCATACATTGGCTGCTCCTGCTGCGTTAGCTGCAGCATCAGCTCTTGGTGCTGGAAGTGCAGCCGCTATACATGGGGTTGTTAAAAGTTATTTTAAAGTAAGAGATAAAATTAAAAGGAGAAAGAAACAATGATATCAATTCTTTCCGATATTAATCAATTTGCTGGACTTATGAGAACTGATCCAAGATTACTAATACAAATAGCTGCTAAAAAAGCAGCATCAAAAGGAACAACATCAGATGAAATTAATCAACATGTTGATAACACTGCTAAAGAAGGTACAGGAAAAGTTACTAAAAAGACTATAAAAAATATTATAGATGCAGGAAGGTAATTATGATATCTATTATGGAAATTTTTGATAGACCATCACCGGATACTAGATCATTTGCTCAAAAAGCTTTTGGTGCTAAAGCTCCTGAAAGAACCCCAAATCTTGCCGATAAATTAAAATCTTCATATCAAGACAAGATTAAAGAGACTAAAGATTTTCGTAGAGATATTATAAATAAGAATGTAGAAAATTTAAAATTAAAAACATCCAATTGGATTAAGCCTAAGGATGAAAACAACACATCTAAATTTAGTAAATTTAGAACTGGTGTGTCTAATTTAATAAGACCTGAAAATGCTGAGAATATTAAACCAAGAAATCTTGTTGATGATGCGCGTGATATGATTGGTTCTAGAAGGGTTGAAAAAGGTTTTGAACAAAAAATTGGTAGATTAAATCAATTACAAAAGAATCAACAAGCTAAAAGAAATCTTAGTGATTTAACTAATGCTTCTGATAAATATAGAGAACAACATCCTATTAGAACGGCAATTTTCGGTGGTACTCCACAAGAACGAACTGGATTTTTAGGAGTTAAAGGAATATCTGATTTAGAAAAAGCTCAAATAAGAGCAGATAATGTGAAATCAACTTCACCATTAAAAAATCAAAGTGGTGCTTATAAAAGTGCCGATAGATTTTTAGATACTGTTGAAAATAGGAATAGAAAAGGAATAGGTGTTGCACAACCAGCTTTAAATACAACTAATCCAATTCCACAACCAGCTGCAACTAATCCAACAACTATAACTCAACCAATACAAAATGTTATTAATGGTCAAGCTGTAGCAAAAAGAAAAAAGAGATTAAATGATATGGGTGTATCAACTGCTTAAAATTTTATTTACGAGAGGATATAATTATGTCGACCATGAAAGAAAAATTAAAATCATTTAAAGATTCCATATCTAGAAATAAAGGTAATATAGAAAAGGTAGCGGCAGGTTCAGCTGGAGCAGCTGGGGTTGTTGGTGGATTGGGAACAGCAAAAGGAGCACAAATATATCATGATGCATATGATGAAACTTTTAAAAGTTATAAAGAAAGTCCACAATATAAAATTTTAAAAAATATAGATCCTATAGGTACAGCAAAAATGGAAGGTAATATTACATTTGAAAAGGGAATGGTAAAAGGAGTTAGAGATCTTGGTCTTGCAGGAGCTGGTATTGGTGGAGCAGTTTTAGCTGGAGTTATAGCTAAACACTATCATGATAAGAAAAAGAAGAAATCCAAATAAGGTGAAAAATGAAACTCATAGATCAAGAGTGGCTTGGTGTTATATTAGAAGATGATGATAATAAACACCAAGGTCGTTATAAAGTTCATATACCACAACTTCAACCTCATATGAGCAAGGATACCGGTATATGGGCTAAAAACCATGTTACTAATTATAGAATATCTCCATCTGAAGATGGGGTGTATGGAAGTTATTTTCCTTTACATCCAAATACACAAGTAATTGTTAAATTTTTTACCAATCAGTTTGAATCTGCTTATATTGATAGAATCACATCAGATCATAATCCTGAATCTATGCCGTATGAAATTATTGATAGGGATGATTATTATCAAATTATAAGAACTCCAAAAAATAATCATTTAATTGCCTTATGTGAAGAAACGGAAACCGGTGGAGCTGCCGATACTCCTAACTCAATACATATCTATTATAATGATAAAACAATAACTATTGTTATGGATAGTACTGGTTTAAATATTAATGTCGCGAAAGTGGAACCTGAAGAAGGTGAAGAAGAAGATGATGAGAGTGGTAATATTAATTTAAAAACTGAAGCTAGTACATTTATTCAAGTTGATGAAGATTTACATATAAAAGTAACTGGGACTGTTTACATTCAATCTGAAACTGATATTAATATTTTAGCGTCAGAAAATATTAATGTTGAATCTGAAAATGCTAATATTAATATTTTAGCGTCAGAAAATATTAATATTCAATCAGATTCAGATTTAAACATTAAAGCTTCAGGAAATGTTAATATTCAGTCAGAGTCAGATATGAATATTAATTCTGGAGGTCTTTGTAATATTGAAGCAGAATCAGATGTTAATATTTTAGCTACTGGTAATTGTAATATAGAATCTACTTCAACAACTAGTATTAGAGCTGCTGGACTTTGTAATATTGATGGTGCTATGGTTAATTTAAATTGTGGTGGAGCTCAAAGTGCTGAGGGTGCTGATGAAGCTGAAGATGCAGAACCAGCTGAACCAGCAGAAGATTATACAGAACCAAATTTAATAGATACAGATAGTGAGTTTGAATATTATGAAGGAAGTGATGGGACAGTTATTATTTAAGGAGTTATATTTATGATATCGATTATAGCTGAAGTTAGTAAAAGTTTTAATATGAGAGATAAATTATATAAAGCTAGTAATGAATATAAAGATGCTGCTAAAAATTCTTCAATTTTTGCTCCGTTTAAAAAAGCACAATTATATGCAGCATCAGTAAGAGCTGATAAATTAGGAAAACTTATCAATTCAAAAATAAATGATGAACATTTAGTTTATGATAAAAGTGATATAAATTTGGCGAAAGTATTTCAACATCCAAAACGGGAATTAATTGATAGAATTAATAATCAACCAGAAGTTAAAGAAATGATAAATAGAGCTGAAGGTGGTAAATCAAAAGTTCCTGAAAATTTAAAAAATTTATCATCAGCTTTAAAACAAACTGGAATGGGTATAAGAAATAAAATTTTTAAATCTTTTAAATAATTTTTTAGCGAGTTAAATATGATATCAATAACAGAAGTTCAGAAAGGGTATTCCGGATATAAAATGGAACATGTGGGATCTGGTGTTGGAAAAATAATTGGAGGAACAGTTCCTGGTCCAGCAGCTGTAATAACAATTCCACTTGGTCATTATATAGGAAAAAATGTTCCTAAAGATCCAGAGAAAGATATTGATGAATCTAAGAGAACTCATAGAGTTGCAGCTATTGCTGATGAAAGACTTAGAGCCAAAAGAATGTTAAAACATGCAGCTGTAGGCGCATCTATTGGTGCTGCTGTAGGGGCAACAATAGGAAAGAAAAAAGGAGCAGTTATTGGTGGAGGAGTAGGATCAGTTCTTGGATTAATTTCTGCTGGTGCAGTAGGTGGTTGGAGAGGTGCTGAAAAGCTTGGTTATGGACCAATTGGTAAAACTTCTGCCGCTCTTCCTTTTCCAGGAGAATATACTGGATTGTTAGCTCCTTCAGGAATAAAAATAGATGCTGTTCCGGAGGAAAAGAAATAAAATAAACAATAGAGGTAACAATGTACATCAACTACGACAGTACATGTAAGATAATAGCAGAAGGAGAATTGGATGAATTAATAAACAATTTTGATCGTCTTGATAGTACTGCTGATAGACCAGCAATACAAAATAAATTTACTATCAATATGAGACCGCAAGGAATTATTGTTTATGATTCTTATAATAACCCATTTTTTCCAATTAGACCTAGACCAAGAATAGATGATGCTAAAATGAATCTATTTGAAGTTTATAGGCGTACAAGAGAATTGTATGAAGCTTTTGCGCCGATAATTCTTCCTTGGCATTATATAATTGAATTTATTAACGATCGTTATTTTGTTTTCGCGACAAGACCAATTGATATGAAATTTCCAGCTTCAAATCAAGATGTAACTGATGATAGACAAAAATTCTGGGATGATGCAACAAAAGATTTTATGAAAGATAATTTATTTGATATTAGAGAATGTATTCATATTCTCATCCTTGGTGATTCTAATATTGATGTTTATACCAAGAAATTTTATGAGTTATTAGGACGTATTTGTGTTGTACCATTTGTAAGATATTTTAAATTGCCGGAAGGTATAGGTCAACGCATTTTTTATTTAAACATGGGGATTAAATTCCATGGTCAATTAATAATGAAGTTTATTAGGAGGTAGAATGATTAGTATTGTTGAAACAAAATTTGGTGTAGGTTTATCAGAACAATTAAGAAGAATTAATCCATTAAATCTTCCAGGCATTACTAAACTTGAACCTATTGATTTAAGTAAAAGATTAAATTCTCAAAATAGAGATTTAAATAATTTAAAAATGACATTATCATTGTTTAAACAAAAATCTAAATAATCAAAAAACTAAAGGAGATTTTACTATGAAGACTAACGAAGTGAAGTTTGGCGTAGCAGTTGTAGCATCTATTTATGAAGTTGAAAATGCAATATCTACAGAAGGTGCATCTGATGTAACGACTCCAGCATGTATTGCAAAAGCTATTCAGAGTGTTCTTGGTGTTCAGGGTTCTGATTCAGTTCAGGAAGCAAAAGCAACTGGTGGAGATGTGACAGCTGATAGGTAATTTTTGCCGATAAAAATAGTAAATGGAGGTTTTATGATTTCAATAATGGAATCATTTTTTTGGAATTATTCAAACTGGGGAGAGAAAACCCCAAAATCAGTTTATACACTTACAGATGAAGAAGCTAATAAAAAAGATACTGAGATCAATAAAGATAATTTAATAATTCGTGATGAAAACATTACAGTTACATAAGAGGTTATTATGATAAACAATGAAACTGCATTTGGAGCAGAATTAGCTATTGAGCTTAAAATGTTAATTGAGATTGGTGGTCAAAAAGGTGCTCTTGAAGACGCCTTAACACATGTAAGAAAAGAGAAAGCAGCATTAAGTCAAGAAAAAGGTGGTATTGGTTTTTGGAAAGGTCATTTTACAAAAGAAGGAAAAGAACATAAAAGGAAACTTGATGATGCTTTAGATCTTGTAAAGAAAAAAGAACATGATTATAAATCAGTTAATCGTGAAGTTAAGATGCATGATCGACCTTTAGCAAAAGCTAATAGATGGTTGTCTGGTTTTCTTGGACGTAAAGATGCAGCGGCACAATATGATGCTAAAGATGCAGATTTACATAAAAGAATTCAGAATATAAAAACTGGACAAGAGTATACTGATAGAGCTAATCTTGTACAAAAAAATTTAAAAGATTGGAAAGAAGAAGCTCCTGGAATTTCAAACAAGGCTAAAGATGCAGCTGAAAAACTTAAAAATACTAGAATTGAAAATGCTGGAATTAAACCTAATTATACACCACCAGTCGATACAACTCCTCCAAAATTTGAAAAGGAAGATACATCTTCACTTTTGAAAAATTTTGGAACAAAGATTGTTGATAAGTTTAAACCAGCTTCAGAAACTCCAAAATCTGCTCCTGTAGATGTTCCTAAACCAGCTGCTGCTCCTGTAGAAGCACCAAAAGTTGAGGCTCCAGCATCAACGACAAATCAAAATTATAAAGCACCATCTCGGATAATTACCAAACCAATGTTTAGTCATCTTAGAGCAAAAGGATAAACGGAAGAGTAACATTTTAATGTTGCTTCTAAAAATATATAGAAATTATACAATTTGAAAGCTTTTTAAAAAAAGAATAAATTGTGAGGATTAAAATGTTTTTAGAGGCGTTTGGAGTGGATGCATCAAAAACTGATGTAAGTTTAGATATATCTTATAAGCTTTTATTTTATCATATTAATGATGAATTACTAAAAGCTTCGGGTGACAGTAATATTATTATTGCCACTAAGTTAATTGAGAGGTATTGGAAAGATTTAGATAGTAATCTTGGTGATACAATTCAAGATAGACATCCTTTAGTTAAAGGATTATATTTTTTGTATCAAACAGGTAATGCTCTAAATAGATTCAATGAAAACGATTTAAAAATATCTAAAATTAAATTTCGTTCTAAAGTTTTATTTCCGTATTTAATTTATATTCTTCAACAATATTTACCTAAGGTTCGACAATTTTTACAATATATTGTTTGGTCATCTTATGAAGAGATGAAAAAGAAATCGGCAGGTGCTGTCAATTTCTATGTTAATTCATTATATCTTGATCAAGATGTAATTAAACATGAGGTATTATTAGAATTTTTAGGTAATGCAATGATTAAATTTAGTCCATTAGATGTAGGAAATGTTAATGCATTTTATAAGAAAATCTTCAGAAATATTTTTAATTTTTATTTTAAGTATAAACAAAGTAATCAACCAATTTGGTCTAATTTTTGGAGTATTGAAAATGCTATAACATCAGTTAATACATCGGCAAGATTATCTGTTTATCGGGATGTTTTATATGGTCTCGAAGTTGAAAAACTTTATAAAGATTCACCAATGTTATCTCAGTTAGGTTATAATTATAAAATTTTTAGAAATTTAATTATCAATAATGAAATTCAAGATATTTATATGTCATTAGATCCATGTAGTGCTGTTGGTATTTCCAATAACGAATATAAATTGCTTAAAATTTATGATGATGATATTATGAATGAGCGTCTTATAGACAAAATTCGCAAACTACCAACAGTATTTAAATTACTTAAATGTATTCATATTGTTAATCCAAAAGGTAAACCACATAATGAAATGGTTATCAAACCAGAATTATTAAAATTTGCCGTTAGAGATGAATTAGTACATCCATTTAGAAATTTCTTTAATGATAATTATTTATTACCTATTTTAGATAAGGTTGCTGAAAATTTTGTAAACTCTTTATTGATGGGTGATTATATAAATTTAATAACGTTGGCACCCATAAGAATTAATCAAATTAGTTTTGTAGAACAGATACGAAAATTTGTACGCATCTGTTTAGATGAAATGTCCAACGTTGGAGGCGAAATAGAAGATGTTAGAATCAGAGCAATTCGATAAACAAGAAATATCATCTAAATTTGAAGATCAAAGATCACAATTAGATGCACAAATTACCCAACTTGGGAGTAGAATTTTATCTTTACAAAAACATATTATATCTTTAGAACATGCTAATAGTGTCCTTGATCAACTTGCAAAAAATGAAAAAGATGGAACTAAAATAAAACAATATTATGGTGCAATGAAACAAAATATTGAATTATTAGCAAAACTTTATGAAGTTATTAAAGAATATGAAGGAATAAAATTTAAATATTATAAAGAAATAGATGATATTATGATTAGTAAATATAGAATGATTTCAGTCGATATTAAGAAACTTGAAGAAAGACTTAATGGTGCTGATGATGTGTTTGGTTTCTTTGAAAGATTAACAGAAGCTTTAAAAAATTCTGGGTCTAAAAGGGAGCTAGTTAAAAGCGAATTACAAAGTGATCCAGATTATAAGTTGTAGGAGGAATTAATATGATATCTATTATAAGACCGGGGGCATTTTCTGGAGGGGAATTTCCTGATAATGATAGAGCTATTCCACTCGGTGGTAAAATAGTTAGAATAATAAGAATAAGAGCAATTCCGATAAAGTCTGATGAAGAAGAGGTAAAAGATATGGTAGATGAAAAATTAAATCAGATTCCAGATGAAGAATTAAATCAGGAACCAGATGAGAATGAATTTGATGATGAAATAGAACAAATTTCGGATGATGAATTGGATGAAATTCCAGATGAAGATGAAGAATTAGATGAACTTCCTGAATTTGATGTTGATGAATTAGATGAAGATGATGCTGAAGATTTTGAAGATGAAGAAGAAGATTTTGAAGGAATGGAAGACGATATATGATTAAGGAAGATCAGAAAATAGATTTAGATCAGTTAATTAATGAATTTGTACAAATGGTGGATGAAAACAGTCCTGAAGCAAGTACTGATCCAAATGTTAAACGTGTAAAAGTAATTAGAGCACAGGGTGGTTGTGCTTGTGGAAATTGTTTTGATGAAGAAGACTTTGGTGAAACTCAATGAAATTAACAAAATTTGATCAAGAAATAAGTCAAAGAATTTCTAGTTCTATAATTCATGAAAAATATGATATATATGAAATTGAACAAAAAATTAAAAATAGTATAAAAGATTTAGTTAATGGATGGTATAAATTTACAATTAATAAATTAATTGATAAATTTTCTATTGAATTTACTTATTGTCCTACTGAATTTAGTATGAAAACAATTTTAATCATTATCAAATAGTTAAAATTTTTTGGAGGCGTAAAATAAATAATGGCAAGAAAAAAAGAAGATACAAATAGAAGCGCAACTAATAGTTTTGATTCATCTTCATTTGAAGATGCATCAACAGAACAAGCTGAAAAGTTAGGAACAGCATTTGAAAGTATAATTACAAGTAAGTATGGTTTTGCAAGAGCACCGGAACCATATCTAACTCCATTTGGTATTCAGCATCTTGATACATTAATTGGTGGAGGAATAACATCTTCTGCTCCAGTTATGTTAACATCAACACCTGAAACTGGAAAGAGTACTTTAGCATTTCAACTTTCATCTATATTTCAAATATTGTATCCTAATTCAATGGTTGTTTATTTAGATATTGAAACAGCTGCTAATAAATCAAATAAGAATAATGCAATGTCAAGAGTTAATATATTTAAAATTGATGAGAAGAGATTTAGATATGAACCTTTGGTTATTAATATAAATCAGTTGTTTGAATTGATTGAACAATTATGTGCTGTTAAACAGTTGTTTGAAGAGAAATCTCAGAAAGAGTTTAAAGTGTTAATTATTTGGGATAGTATAGCGGCAACTCCATCTTCTAAAGTTGAAGATGCAGAAGATCCGAATAAAATTATTGGTGTTAAAGCACGTCAGCTTACATTCGCTCTCGAGAAATATTTGCCGATGATGGCATTCAATAGAATAACATTTCTAGCTATTGATCAGGTTCGTGCAAATCTTAATATTGATCCTTATGCTCAAAAAGAAAAATCTGTTGGAGTATTTAAAGACTATCGTGCCGCTACATCTATATCTGCATTAAATCATAGAGTTGCTCAATGGTTATTTTTATCCAGAAAAGCAGCTATTACACCAGATGATGGATTAGGCATTAATGGTTGGTATATGAGTATGTATGTTGAGAAGAATAAAATTGCTCCATCTCAGGAAGCTATTACTTGTGTTTTTGATAAGAGAAATGGTCTTCATAAATTTTGGAGTGAGTATACATTTCTTAGTGAGATGATGCCATCTGAAAAGAAGTATTATAAAACTGAAGATAAAATACCATTTCCATTATCTATTAAAAAATCTGGTCCTCAAGTATATCTTGAATTTATAGATCCAACATCAGGAAGTGTTGCATACACATCTGAAAAAATGTATAAGAAGAATATGAATAAAGCTTATATTGAAGATAGTACTTTTAGACAAGCTTTTGATTATGTAACAAGTATGGCTGTTGAACTTAGAATTAGACAAGGACTTTTTAGGGAAAGTGAAACTGCTATTAATATAAGTTCTGAAGTAATTGAAGAATTTGAAGCTGAAAGTCTTTCAGATGATAATTTTGATAAACCAAAAATTTCAGTTGCTGAACAAGTTGCCGCTACAATACCTTCTATCGATGGAGAACAAGAAGCTACTTATGAATCAATATTTTAATATTGGAGACTATTATGGATGTTAGATTTTTAAAAGAGATTAGTGAAGCGTATATTATAGACACTGAACTTGATGCTTTTCCGGAACAAATATATAATGAATTATATGATATTACTAAGTTCATTCAGAAAAATGATCCGGAATTATATAATGAACTTTATGAATCAACTAGAATTACTCAACAGAAAATTTTGAAAACATATCTTGATTATGTTTTTGAATTAAATGTTGTTTCTGAAGAGATTGAAGATCAAGAATTATTGCTTGAAGAACCTATAACTATGGCTGTAACTGGTGGTTTAGGATTACTTTTGGCATATTTATATCGAAAGGGATTGACTAAAGGTATAATGAAAATTGGTGCTGAAGCTGGAAAAGTATTTCAATATATTGGGAATTTTCTAACTAAAAAAGGTAAATATATGCAACTTAGATATTCTATAATTCAAGAGAATTATAAAAAATGTTATCTAAAATGTGATATTGAAAAACCTTCAGATATTAGTGCTCTTTCATATGGTTCTATTTCTTCATCTTCAACATTTTCATCAAAAAAAACTTCAGATCAAGCTGAATGTCTTAGAGAATGTTATCTTGATAATTTAATTGATGTGATTTGTTTACATATGGAAGGATATTTTGCTTGTTTAAAACGGACTGGAAATTCTGCCGCTTTACAAAATACTGAAACAGATGATGTTATGAAAATGATATCGTCAACTAATATTGCAACAGCGTGTTCTGATTATTATGATTTGGCGAGAGAATCTCTTGGAAATTTTTATAAAGTTTTAGATTTAGTTTATAATGATATGAGTGAAGATGATAATAAATTAGAATGGATGAATAAGTTTAGAGGGAGATTATTTCAAACTCGTCAACAAGTTCAGAAATATAGTAATAATGAATTACAAAGATATGAATCTTCTGGTAATTCAAAACCTGATTTTAGAGGTAAAAGACCTGATTTCAGAAGGTCTTAATAAACATTTTATTCCCCTTAGGAGGGTGTATATAATATCCTATTTCCAGGTCGGAGGACAGAAATGATCAGAGCTACAATGTCAAAACGTAGTAAAGCTGGGAAAATGAATGCTCTCGGTGGAGCTTTTGCAATGAGAATTGCAAGACAAAAAAATGATCCTCTTTATACCAAAATGAAAAAACTTAAAATATTATATAAAGCAGCTAAGAGAACTTTACTTCAAAGATATGGAGCAAAAGGTAAAATGGCAGCTCGTATGGCTGCAACCGGCAAAATTCAAACCTTTGCACCTAAAGTTATGGGTGGTCAATTACATAAAAGATAAATATTTTAAAAATAATTGGGAAGGTGTCAAAGCCTTCCCAATTATTATATTTGCAATTTATATATAGAAATTATCTAATTATATAAATCTATAAAATGGAGGCGCTGTGTCTGATTTAAATAGTATGATGGAGATGCTTGAAGTACCACAAGATATAATTGATGATATAATTGAAACTGAAAAAAGTGCTGAGATTCCTGAAAAACAATTTGAAATTATCATACCCGATATTACACGAGCATATTCTTTATTTGATATTGATAAATTTACAAAAGAATTACAGGAAAAATCTGCCGCTAAAAATCAAGCATATAGAGAATTATTTCAAAATATTAATGCTTATGATTTGGCAAACAATTGTATTAGAGATATTGTTTATAAATTATTAAATACACCAGTTGAATCTTTTGCCGATAAATGGCTACCAGTATTATTAAGATCAACTTTGGGAAATGCTATACATAATTTTATACAAGACAATTCTAATCAATTTACGGAACGAGAAGTATCAATAAAAATACCATCAAAAAGAGTTTCTGTTAGATTAGATAATTTAATTGGTCCAAATATTTTAGTCGAGATTAAAAGTTTACCTTATTCAGAATATGAAAAAATAGTTAAATCTTGTAAGCCAAGAATTGCTGATTTTTATCAAGCAGTAGCTTATAAATATTTCTTAGAAAATTTTCTTGAAGAAGCCAAAAATTCTGGAGAGAAGACAAGAACTCCACCTCCAGCTTTAAATAATTATGATATTCAACAAATTCAGTTTATTTATGTTGCTCATGATGTTGTAGCAAATGATGTTGAATCACTTGCTGAAATATTAGAGAGAATTAAACAACTTAAAAGACTTCTTAATTCTAAATCTAATACATTCTTCTTCATGACAACATTAGCAATTGATGTTACAAATAATATTGCTGATCCATATATTAATTATATTAAAAATAAATTAGAGCGTATTAATCATTATTTAGATAGCGGCAAGATTCCACCAAATGATGATGAATTTGTAGATACAGGTAAATGTTTCTTCTGTCTCTACAAGAAATTATGTAATCAGAATAAGAGATAACAAATAGAGAAGGGTTAATTCCCTTCTCTATATTCTTTTTTTTGGAGATAATTATGATTGTTACTGAAGATGTTGCTAAAAAAGAAATGAAATGTTATAGAAATGTTAATGATAAAGGTGAATTTGGAACTTGTTTAGGATCAATTTGTATGGCATGGGAATGGTATCCTATAAATCAAATTAATAATGATTATGATTTTAGCGCTGGTCCAGTTGAAAATATTACTTTCACATCAAACAAAGGATATTGTGCTGCGGCTGGTAGACCATATGGATATAGAACAGGAGCTTAATTATGATTAGTATAACTTATTTATTCGAATCAGAAAAGGAGATCTTGCCGATGAAAATTGGTATTATAGGATATTCAGCAAAAAAATTTGATAAAAAATTAGCTGAAAAATTAATTATAGAAGGTTTAAATAAATTCAAAGCTAAAGAAGGAGATGAGTTAGTTTCTGGATTAACTGATTTAGGAATACCAGGATTAGCTTATAGAATCGGTAAAAAAAGAAATATGAAACTTATCGGTATTGCTTGTAAAAAAGCACACGATGAAGATAGTGTTTGTTATCCTGTTGATAAAGAAATAATAGTTGGAGATAATTGGGGTGATGAATCAAAAACATTTTTAAAATATATAGATATGTTAATTAAAGTTGGTGGTGGAAAACAATCAATAGAAGAATATAATAGATTCAAAGGTCCTAAAATTGAGTTTGAATTGGCCGCTAAAGAGGATAATTAAAATGGAACAACAAACAGCTCAAATTATACCAATAAATATTAAAAGAGGTTTTAATCCTATTTTTAGTTGTAGTTGTGGAAATGAGTCTTTTAATGAAGGAAATGGAACTGAAATTATAATCATTTGTAAAAAATGTGGTAATACTTATGTTGAAGTAAAGTGAGGAGAAAATGTTTGGAGATTTTATACTATATATAAAAGAATCTTGGAAAGAATTTTGGTGTATTCATAATTATAAATTTGATAGATCGTTATGGTTAATACCAACACATTTAACTGTTAAGTGTGAAAAATGTGGGAGATTAAAATAAGGGGAGTTTAAGAATATGTTATCAATAGGTTTTTTATTTGAAGATGAAGAAGATGATATTGATATGGAACAATATTTTGAAGATCGGACAAATTATCATATTGGTCTTGTAAATAGTTATTTAGATGAAATAATTGAATTACATGATCCACGTTTAGATCTTGCCGTTTTAGAACAAGAAAAAGAAATACATGATCAAAGTAAATTTGAAGAACCAGAATATGAACCTTATGTTAAATTAACATGGAATTATTATTTAAAAGATCATGGTAAAAAAATTGATTCTTCACAAGATGAATTAAAGAAAATACAAGCGGCAACTTTTCATCATGTGAAGAATAATCAACATCATCCTGAATCTTGGGACGAGAATAGTACTATAGAAAGTATCAACAGTAAAGATAGAGATAAACCAGGGAAAATTGTTGATGCAACAAAAATGTCACTTAATTATATTGCAGCAATGGTAGCTGACTGGATGGCTATGTCAGAAGAGAAAGGAACAGATCCATATAAGTGGTGTGAAATGAACATCAATAAAAGATGGAAGTTCACAGAAGAACAAGTTAAATTAATTTATGATCTATTGGATAAGATATGGAAGAAAAAATAGATGTTAAAACAGAACTAGAAAGATGTAAAAAAGATCCTATATATTTTATAGAGAATTATGTTGAATCGAAAGTTGTTCAATTATTAGATTTTAAAAAGACTAAAGATGAAAAAATTAAAAAGGAAACAGAAAAAAGAATATTAAAAGTATTATTAGAACATGCTGAAAAACTAGAATGGTGAGGTAAATCATGATATCAATTCTTGCCGAATATGAAAAAGAATTTTTTACTTACAATACAATATCTTCTGATATGTGGTATGAACTTATTAAAGAAGCTAAAAAAGAACAAAAAATTTTTTTTGATCTTGAAAATAATGAATCTAAAAAACAACAGAGAACAATAAAAATATTAGATAAAAAAGATACTCCACCAACAAATGAATATATTTTTAATTGTGAATTATTTACAGCTGGAGGAGATTGGGAAGTTCCTGTAAATTATTTTAGGTGTCAATTAATAAAAGGTTATTTAGAAGATAGAACAAGTTATAGAAGACCATATTTTATTTATATACCTAAAAAAATAGAAGGAAATTATAATCTTGTTCCAAATTTAAAATCTGATGGAACTTGGCATGCTCCTGATAATTCTTATTATAAAAAAGGAATTGATCCAGAAGTGAATGATAAAGATTGTTGGAAAGCTTTAGATGGATATTTGAGAAAAATAGTAGAAGATTATATTGAAAAAAGAAAGTTAAAACAATTGGAAGGACAAACATCAATTGAAGGAAAAGAATCAAATGAGAATACAACTTCGTAAAAGAGGGTACTTATGAATATAACGGGACAAAGTCAATACTCAAAAATTGTGTCAGGGTTAAGACAACCAGGTAGAAAATTTGTGGGTCAAGATTTAAATTTAATTTTTGTATATCCAATTTTATTACCCAACAAATTACCTGATCTACAAAATGTAGAAATGATAATTAGAAATTTTATATCTACAACATTTTTAAAAGAGATATTCATACAAAACACTATTAGTATGATTTCTTTAGCTAATCAGATTCAACCTCTTTCTGACGAGATGGGAATAAGGATAGATCCAAATGCAACAGTTGCTCAAGTATTTCAAAACAATCAAACTGTTGGAAATATTCCAGTTGCTACAAGATCTGATACTTCTCCAAATTATTCTGTAAGTACACAGTATAGAGATCAAATACAGAGAAAGATTAATGAGAAGACAGCTGTAATTCAGAAAGTAGTAAAAACAGATCCAGTGATGAGTAAATTAAATCCTTATGTTGAAATGATAACTATGGGAAATCTTATAGATGTACCAGTTATTGTAGGTACAAAAACATTTCAAGTAGACACACTTTCATTAATTCATATTTTATTAGCGGCTGTTGCAACAGATACAAAATTAGATAGTATTACTAATTTAAATATTATTTGTGATGAACTTAATAAATTAGATGAAACAAAATATTGGAGATTATTAAATAAACTTGCCGCTGAAGATAAATCATTTCATTTATGGTCATGGATTAAATCTAGTGGAGTTAAAGTTGGAGAAAAAATATCTAACAAAGCAACATTACATATTCCTGAAACATCTAAATTTGTTAGAACTCAAGCAAAAAAAGTTGGAACTTTTGCATCTAGAATTCAAACTCAGCGAGGTAGTCTCGCTGGTGATATAATTAATCCTCTTAGAGGTAAAACTGGAGATTTAAGTGATTTTGCTGAAAGTTCAGCATTTGAAATATTACGAGTTATGAAAACTAATTTAGATCAAACAAGATTATTTTTTAGATTTGTTTTAGATCAAAAATTTCTTAAATCACAAGTTGGAATTGAACCTTTTGATGAAAAAAGTATGACAAAAGGAATGACAGATAATCTTATTCCAGATTTGAAAAGATCAAGAATATTAACAATTTCTGGTTTTCAAGATTTGTTAGCAGCATTTGGACTTTCTGCTTTAAGATCCAGTATAGTTGCAATTGAACCAGAACCAGATGTTGTTGGTTTAGATTTACTTAATATAATTAATTCAGAAATTAATGAAAAACTTATTACTAGTCTTACTCAAAGTAATGAAGATGTATTTAAAACTATTTCAAATGGAATGAATTCAGCTACTATTGAGGCGACTAAACAACAAATTGATGTTATTAAGAATTTATGTAATTTTGATATCGGCAAAGAGATGGTTGATACTGGTAATAAACTAGCTGATAAAGAATTACCAGTTAATTTTAACAATCAACAATATGTAGATTATGCTCATACTTTATCTCAACTTGGAGAATTATCTTCTGTAAAAAATAAACAGATTGAAAATTTGTTATCTCAATTTAGAGATATTGGAACAGAAGTTGTTGGGGTTTTAAGAAATGAAATAAAGACTGAAATTGCACAACGTTTAAAAACTATATTTCAAACTTATAGTCAAAATTATACGGCAAATAATGTACCAAGAGTAGCAATTGTATTGACTACTCCATCAAATCAAGTAACAACAGATCAAGTTAATCGAGGAATTATACCAACAACACTTAATTATCTTACAGAATATTTTTATTTTTTATATTTAAAAGCTTTACAAGTAGCTATTTGTAAACTTATAACTAAAGTTGAAGTAACAGTTGATACAGCATCTAATGACATTACTGATTGGCCGAATTATACATTGGTTTTGCCGATAGAAATTGTTTCAGCTTTACATGCTGCGATGGTTTCTAAAGGATGGGAAAGTTTAACTACAGATAAAGAAGGTAATTATTTAACGAGTGAAGAACTTTCTAAAGCTGGAATAATTCATGTGACAGAAAATTATGTTAAAGGTATAGTTAAGTTTGTAAGTATGAAATTAGGAGTACCAAATTTTGTTGTAGTCGATTCTAAAAAAGGTGATGTTTATTATAAGTTAATGCATCAATCTGGAATCAATAAAACAAAATTATCTACGTTAGAATTATTTGTTAAAGAATCAATAAATAAACCAATTATCAATTATTATTAGGAGGATACTATGTATAATATTTTAACAGAACAAGAACAATTTAATATGATGAATGAATCTGCAGCCGCGCTTAGGAAAATGAAAAATGAGAAAGTTATTAAAAGAGATCCTTTAAAAGTTTTATCTGAAAATCTTCAAAGTATTAATATCGGTAGTGATCTTTTTGAATCATTCGATAGTTCATCTTGGGAAGGAAAAGTAAAAGTTGATGTTTTATATTTTGAACAACTACTTCAGAAATTAAATGAAGAACAGGTTAATTTAGTTGAATCTGCTCTTAATGTATATTTTAAAGATATAAGATTAATTTATGAATTTGTTAATCTTAAACCAGAGATTTATGGTAAAAATATTAATACTAAGATTTTAGAAGATTCAAATGAAGTAAGTCAACAAAAACTTTCATCCGTTATTTATGAATATCTTGATAGTTATTTTTATGGACTGGCACCTGAAAAACGTGTAGATAAATATATTGAAACATCCAGAGAATTAACTAAAACTTTGATTAATGAAGGTGTAGAAGCTGAGGAAGCTATTGAATTTAGTGTAAAGACAACAGTTATGGAAAATTTACTTACTAAAATAGCTTTCCCATTTGCAACATGGTCTAGAATACATTATTTAATAGAATCAGAAGACTATGGTAAAGTATTTGATCGTAAGGCATTGATAGATTTAGTAGAGTCATTTCAGAATAAGGTAGGGTCGATATCGAAGATTGTTGCCGCTGTAATCTAACTAATCACAAGAGGGGTGTATTGTGTCTAAAGTTACTGAAATATATAATAAACTAGATCAAAATTTAAGTTCTAATGTTACTCTAGTTAATGATTTAAATACTGAGATGAGTAGACTTGTTTCTCAGGCATATTCGCAAGCGATGGCTTCTGATGAAGGTTTTTGTTTTAAGTTTACACTCCCAATTACAGCAGTAACAAATTTATTCCAGCTTGTTAAACTCGATCAAGATGAAGTTGGAAAAGCGTTTCAAGAAGATTGGAAGTATCCATCACACGCAAATATGTATGCTGATCCATATTACCATATATTAATGTTATTATTATATTATGGTCTTCGTAAGAAAAAAGAAATTATGGTTGAACATGCTTTATTTCTTATTCTTATAAAAACATGGAATGGTAGAAAAGCTAAATATCTTAAATTTTGTGATAAACGAGTTATGAATTATGTTGTAACACATATGGTAAATAATAAACATCTTATATCTAAATATGAATCTCCGTTAAATTTGATAAAAGAATATTTTATTCCAACATTATTGTCGAAGTATAGCAGTGAGATCTTAAAAGATCCTTATAGAATGAGACAATTGTTTATGCAAATTTGGGTTAGAGTAGATCAAATATTTGGGTTTAACATGAGAGTAAATCCAATTACCGGAGTTAATGAAGCACAGGGTGGAATTTTACCATTGTATATGAAAGCTAAGAAAGACAATTTAACATTAGCAACACCAACAATTGCAACTGGAGATGAGGAAGAACCTGATTTTGATCAGTATTCGACAATACATAATAGAGATGAAATAACATCAAGTACAACTGATTTTATTACAATGAATACTCAAACTCAGTATCCAGCAAGTTTTATTTCAACTGTTAATGGATATACAAAAGTATCATCACATGTGATTGAAGAAATGTTAAAAGCAATGCATAGTCATAAGTTTTATGATATTCTTCATAATATTATATCTATCATTTTATCTAGAACAAGTGTTGTTGATAAAAGTGATATTTGTGGTAATGATTTTATGGTAAATGTTAAGAAAAATGTTATTTCATCTAAGAATACTGATGATATAAGAAACATTCAAAAGTTATTGGATGCTCTTTGTATTCAGATATTTGATGGACCAAGTTTAAAATTAGATTTTAATAAGTATAGTAATGTTCAAAGAATTCAAATCCGAAATGTTTTAATTTATGGATTGATTTATAATCTGAAGAAAATAAATTGTCAGGGACAAAGTATTTAAAATTAATATCGGCAAGATCTATTACTAAATCTTGCCGATATTTAACGAGGTAAAAAATGGATAATTTAATAGACTACATAAATCAAGCCTTCTTTACGGAAGATACTGGAGTTATGAACTATTTCTATCAGCAACAATATCAAAATTATGCTCCAGATATTAATGGATATACCTTATGTTTTATGGTACCACCAGATTTAAGTGGTTATCGAGTAAAATTTAATGCTGGTTCTGGACTTTATACACAAGGAGATTCCAATTCTTATGTTGGAGAAGTATCAAATATGATGTCTTTTCTAGCTGTGGATTTTACACCCCCACAAAGTCAAGTTAATACAGAACAAATATCATCTAGAACTGGAGCTATTCCTTATGCAACTGAAGTTTCAGAATCTGAACAATGTTCTGTTACTTTTATAGATACTAATCAATTAGATATTTATCATTTTCATCATATATGGTTAGAATATATAAGAGAAGTTTTGGAAGGTGTAGTTGATCCAGCACCAGAATATTTAAATTCAAATTCACAAATACAAGTAGATTATAGTTCACCAATAAATGATATATATGGTGCTATTGATTATGCAGCTTCTCTTTATATTGTAAAGTATAGACCAGATATGAAAACTATTACATATGTTGCTAAATGTATGGGAATTTTTCCTCAAAGTTTACCTAATAAAGAATTAGTTGGAACAAGAACTTCAAATGAATTAACAACATTACCTTTTAATTATTTTTGCACAGCTTATAGAGAAGCAACACATCTTGATTCTGGAAATGGTGCTTGGATACTTGGAGAACTAAATAGTTTTATTTTTAAGAAATATGCAACATCTTCAAGATCAATTCTTGGATTATTAACTGGTATGGGATTACAATCTTTATTTGAGACAGATGTTGGTGCAAGATTACTAAAATCTGTTGGACAAATTGGATCGGATGTTGTAAAATATGCAGATGTAGCATCAACAATATATAAATCAACTGAAAAATTTGGACAAATTTTTGGAGTTGGACAAACATTTGGTGAGTCAGTGGGTGGTGTTCCAAATATAGTTAGTTTTCCATCATTTAGTTCTTCATCTGATGATCCTGGGATGGGATGGGGTACATAAAATTTTAGAATTAAAAGAGGTAGAATATGGCAGATTTACCAACGCTCAGTAATGCAACACCTGAAGATTTTATTGATTATTATTTTAATAATTTAAAAACAGATCTAGGAGTTTTTGATATTGAAATAGCTAAAGTTGGATTTATTGGCTTTTTAATGAATCTCCTTGGAAATACACATTTTGATGTAAAAACATATTATGATGGATTATTTAAAGAAGCTTTTGTAGCGACGGCTCAAAGTGAAGAGAGTCAAAATTTACATGCTGCTATTTATGGATATACACCAGCTTTTGCAATACCAGCAACAGCAACAGGCTCAATTGAATTCGATTTTAATACAGCTCTTTCTACAAAAAATCCTAAGACAGTTAAACGAGAAGTATTTATTGGATATAGAACAACAGATCCAACAGGAACAACTGCAGAAAGAATTGGTGATATTACATTTAATTCTTCAGTTTATAAATTTACAATTGATGCTTTATATAAATTTGTTCAAGAAATTACAAATCCTGGTACACCGTCAGAATCTAGTTCATATTATACAGAAGTAACAACAGTTGATGGAACAAAAATTATAATTCCATCATCATCAGCTTATATAATTGTACCACTATATTCAACAACCCAATATAATTATAAAACTTATGAATTTCAAATTCCAAAATATAATCTTGGCTCATTTCAGACATATTATTTTACAATTGATAGTGGTTATTATCTTTCTGCTGTTGAAGTTTATATTACTCCTACTGGTGGTGTTGAAGAAGAATATGAGGTTCAATTTGTTAAATATCTTGCTAGTGGAGATGATAAAACAGTATTTCTTAAAAAGATATCATCAACAAATTATATGCTTGAATTTGGTTCTGGTACTAGAGGAGTTTGGGTATCTCAATATAATGCTCGAGTAGTTATTAAATATTGTGAAGGAACTGCTGGTAATTTAATTGATTCATCATCAACAAAAATTGCTATTAATTGTGAAACTTATAGTAAAGATTATGAAATAGATCCAATAACTGGGAATTTAATTCCTTTTAGTGGTCAAACAATAATAAAATCAAATTCAGTAGTTACAGATTTTGAATCATCTAATGGTGGTACAAATTCTTTATCTGGTGATAATTTAAGAAATGAAATTGTAAATTTTATACAATCGAGGGATAATTTAGTTAGTGAAACTGATTTTTATAATATTACTAGTGAAAATACTTTTTTAAAAGATTTTAAATTTTTATTTAAAAAGACTAATGTATATGATAATATTTTTCATCTATATAGGGCTTTTAGAGATAGAAATCAAGAAATATGTTATACAACTGATTATTTATTACCAATAGTAAATATTAATTTAAGTCCAGAAAATCTTATTTTAACATCTATTGTTGGTACTGGTTCATTAATACCAGGTCATACATATGCATATAGGGTTAGTGCTTATGATTCTTGGGGAGTATCTATTCCTTGTGATGAAGTTAGTATTATATTAGCTGTTGGAAGTGATAGTGTAAGAATTACTTGGGACGCTATGAATAATGCTGTTGGTTATAGAATATATGGTAGAACTGTTAGTTCACAAGGAATGTATTGGGATACAACTGATTTATTTATTGTTGATGATGGGAGTGCTGGTACTCCAGAAATTGTTCCAAGTGGTGCAACTTTAACTGATATGATTTATGATCCAGTTTTCTTTTTAGATGATTCATTTAGTTGTACACCAGATTCAGTAACTAATATTTTTTCAAGTGTAAATCATGGATTAGATGATGATGATGTTATATGTTTCTCTGGTACAGGTGGTGGAGTTACTGTTCAAACATATTATTATATTATTGATTCAATAGTAGATTCTTTTAAAATATCTCTTAGTAGAAGTGGAACAGCCGTAACATTAACAGATAATATAGTTAATGGTTTTTTCCGACCTTTTATTAGTCCTTTTTTTTATAAAGGAAATTCTAGATTAGGATATTTTGATGGATATATTTTAGATCAAAATTTGTTGGTTCAATTTAGTGAAGTTATTTTAAGTACAAATACTATAGGTACTGGTTTTGATGTTCCTGTGATTTATCTTAATTTAAATTATAATATGATTACAGAGACAACAATATTACAAGTTAAATCATATCAGGATATTTCAGCATTACAGTTTGTTATTACTGTTTTTGGTTCTACAATAGCAAATCAGACTATGGTTTGGAATCCAGTAACAGATGCATTTGAATGGAATTATACTAATAGTTTAACATTTGGTATTATGGAAGAAGAATTACAAATTGAAGTTGTTGGATATGAATTTACAACTGTTTTTGTTGAAAGATTTAGAAGTAGAACAAGTAGTTTTTATCAAATATTAAATATAAGTGATCAATTAAGGTTATTTAGATATGTTTATGGTACTAATATGTATATATTAAATCTTCCAGTAATATATTATGGAGGATTTATTAGTGATTCCGATTATTATTTAGATAAAATATATGAATTTATGATTAGTGCAAGTTTTCAAAATAATAGAATGATAACTGACAATGTTCAAGGTAGATTTTTAAATACTTATATTATTAAATCACCAGTGATTGAAAATTGTTTAGTTCAGAAGGGAGAAGTATTTTCTGATTATAATTGGTTGGTTGGTATTTTAGAAACTTTAGATGAACCTTATTTAACAGTACCATTAGTTGGAGATAGATATCGAGTAAGTACTACTCCAGTTGGAGGAAGTGTATTTGATGGACATGCTAATGAAATAGCAATATATGCGGTTGGTGGTTGGACATTTTATATTCCCATTGAAGATGATGGAGTTTTTGATGCAACATCAAGATTTGCTTATATTTGGGATAGTTCTGCTTGGGTTAGTATTCCTTCTATTAGATTGCCTTTAAAAATGATTGTGAATATTAAAGTGAATAAGGATTATACAGATAGAAATCCAACAGATCTTGGTCAAGTAAAAACTAATTTAATATTAACATTAGCTGATCATTTACAGACATGGAGAACAGGAGTTAATATTAAATTTTATAGTAGTCAAATAGTTGATATAATACACAATAATAGACCATGGGTTAAATCTGTTGTTGTTTTAGTTACAGATTCATCTCCTGTTCCAAATAGTCTTAATAATGGTATTGAAATTATAACTGAAGATTTAGTAGTTCTTGGTAATTTACCTGATAAGCTTGAGATTTTAAAATATATACCACCCATGATTTATTGGGATATTAATAACATTGTTGTGAATTTAAGTATTTAAATTTGTTTCAATCGGCAAGATCTGAAAAATGATCTTGCCGATGTTCCAAAATTGGAGGCGAAAAATTTTATGATACGGGCACCATTTGTTTTAACTAAATATGATGAAGAGTCACTGAATCTTCTTCAAGAAAGTAATGGAATAAGTATCGATGAATTTAAACAAAATGAGTGGTTTAAATGTCGAGAGAATCCATTCTATTTTATTTTGAATTATGTTTACCTACCAGAAGTTGGTGGGAAATTAAAATACACAAAAGAATATTTACACCCAAAATTTAGAAGAATAATAAAATCAATATATAAAAATCATATGGCAATGTTAATGGCTTCAAGACAGTTAGGAAAAAGCTCAATTGCCGCTTGTCTACTTGCTTGGGCATTAATCTTTTTTCCAAATAATAGAGTTGTTATTCTAAACTATAGAAAAATTGCCGCTCAAGAAAACTTAAAGAAAATAAAGTTCATAATACAAAATTTACCAAGTTGGATGAGGATTCCTTATAGATCTAAAAGTGAAATAAAGGAATATGCTGAATTACAAAATGGTTCAAGAATAGACACATTTTATCCTTCATCAACAAGTTCTCCTTCTACATTAGCTCGTTCATTAACAGTTCCAATCTTATATGTTGATGAGGTAGCTTTTATTTCTCATATGGAAGAAATTTATGGTTCAGCACAGCAGACACTTTCTAATGCTAGAGAACAAGCTATTAAAAATAGTTATCCCTACTTTATTTTTATGACATCAACTCCCAACGGTGTTGAAGGTGATGGAAAATTCTTTTATGATTTTTGGATGAATGCTGTTGAATCTGATGATCTTTTTGCTGAAGATCCAGAAACTGGAATGGAAGATTGGATACCAAATACTGATGATGTTCTTAATCAACCAGATAAAAATAGTTTTACAAGAGTTAAATATCATTGGTCTGAAAATCCAGATAAAACTATAGCATGGTATGAACAACAAAAGAAAGAACTCAACTTTGATCTTAGAAAGATTAATCAGGAATTAGATATACTTTTTGTTGGTGGGACAAATTGTATTTTTACCGATGAAGTTTTACAAAAGTTAACATTTTTTCCTAGAGCAAATTATCTTGAACTTTCAAATCAAGTTCAGTTCGATATGTATGAGGAAATTGATACTCAAGATTATTATTTATTAGGGGTAGATACAGCGAGTTCTATTAAAGGAGCTTTTAATGCTCTTGAATTATTTTCATATAGAGATTTTAAACAAGTTGGTGAAGCTAATGTTAGATTGGGGTCATTGACTAAATATGGTGAAACTGTTGATTCATTATTTAGACAAATATATAAAACAACACAAAGAATAATTCTTTGTATAGAAAATAATTCTATCGGCAAAGCAGTTATTGAACATCTAATTTATCATATTAAAGATTTTAATTATATGCCTTTTATATATAAAGAAAAAGATCCTGATATGGTAGAAAAACATGAATTTGGAATTTCAACAACTGGGAAATCTAAAGAATTAATGGTTTCTCTTTTTTATGATCATATTAATCAAAATCCACAATGTTTAAAATCCCAAAATTTAATTGCACAATTAGGTACAATTCAAAGATCGAATCGTGGAACAATTAAAGCTTCGGGTTTTAGTGATATGTTTATGTCTGGAAGTTTTTGTGCATATGTTCGTAATAGAACATTTCTAGATATTTTGCCGTTATTAGGTCAATCAAATAAACAAGTACAAGATACATTTTTTAACTCGGTAAAAACTGCTGCTGAAATGATGAATGTTAAATTAATTATTAAAAATTCTTTACAACAAGAAACTGGTTTTATGTCTGTTCAAGAAGATTCTTATAGAGATGAAGATGCTAAACACGAAAGTGATACAATATTAGATGAAGATTGGAGAATATATATACCGATCATGACACCATAGGAGAGTTAGTATGGCTGATTATATGAATCCTAGTGTGGGGTTGAATCCGAATTTGATGAGACTTCAGATGCAAGCTCAAGCACAGGCACAAAGATCTGAACAACAGCGTGGTCCTTATACAAGAAATACACCTAATGAAGGTGGAATGACTGCTGCTAATGAAGCAATATTTAGACAATTTCAAAGACCAATTAATAAGATTCAAGGTAATAAAGCTTTCATGGCTAGTACTATGGGCTTTACAATGGCTATGGATTATCAGAAACAGTTGATAGGTACTATGACTTCAGTTTTTAAGAAAATAGATTCTAAAGAACTTACTAATGTTGTTGGAAATATGATGGGTAAAGCTGGTGCTTTGGCTTATCTTTTACCCACTTCATTATCGAGAGTTTTATCATCTAAAAGAGATTCATTTGAAAAAGTATTTTCTAGAGAACTTGGTGTTGTCGGCACAATGTATAAAACTCTTAATCTTATGTCACTTATTAGATATCCAATGAGGACATTACCAGCGGGTTTAGCTATGTTAGCTGGATTTCCTAATCTAGCTAAATTATTTCCTCGTCCAGAAACATTATTAACTGGAGCAGCTGTAGGTGCTTATAAAGGTGCTAAAGCTGTTGGAGGAGTAGGAGCAGCTGCTGGTGGTGGAATACTTAATTATTTAACAGGTGGAGCTTTTGGAAAAGGAGTTGGTGCAGTTACTGGTTCTGCAGTTGGGGGTCAAGCTGTCGGTGTATTAAAGAAAGTTTTTGGAGGAATTGATTCTAAAGTTTTAGCTGTACTTGGTTCTCCAGTAGGTCTTTCTTTAGCTCTTGCTGGTGCTCAAATTGGATTAGCAATATGGAAATCTATTAAATTATCAAGATTATTACCATCTAGAAAATCACCTATAAATTTAGAAAGAATGTATTCTGATAGTATGGGTTATGATGCTGTTTTGAGTCGTATAAGTTCTTTAGCTGCTGTTGGTAAAATGAAACCTGAAGAAGTAACTGCTCAAGCATCTTTAATAAATGCACAATTATTAATGTCTATTGAAAGGCATACTAGTCTTTTAAGACTTATGGCTGTTGAGGCAGATTATAAACGTGAAGAAAGAGAGAAACAAGGTCGTTCTTATAATATTGATGTTCTTGGTCAAGATCCAGCTGGAATGTTTTCACAAGGATTAAATAAAGCAACTGGATACTTACATAAAACAATAGCAAAATATGATCCGATAACACAAATAATGAATTTCATATTTTCTGGTGGAAGATTAAGACCAAGAGGAGAAATAGCAAGACTTGAAAAAACATATGGTATAGGTCAATATGGAAAAAATATTAAAGAACAGTCTAAAAGTTTTGGAATAAGTTTAACAGAATCAAGACTATTATCTATGGATTCAAATCAGATAATTCAAATGGGTCTTAGTCATGAAGATAGAGTAGAAAAATTACTTCAATGGGACGGAGAACTTTTAAAAGGAATATATTCTGAAAATATAACTTTGCGCAAAGGATTTGGTTTTGCAAAGAATGTTTTATATCAACCACATGAAAATCTTAAAAAGTTTGGTCATGCTATAAATCCACTTAATCTTCCAGGTATTCATGCTTTGAGTAGTTTAGCATCAGCACCATTTAGAGCTATTGGAGCTGTTACAAGAGGAATTTGGAGAGCACCAGGTGCTTTAAGACGTATGATTAGTCCAGGTAGTCCAGAAGAACTTTCCATAGGTGGTAGTGGTGCGCAAGGTGCTCTTCCAGTTAGATGGGTTGGACAATTACCTCCAGGTAGAGCTAAAGGTGGACCAGTTATTAGAAATAAAACATATATTGTTGGAGAAGAAGGTCCAGAATTATTACGAGATGGAAGAGTTATTCCATTACGTGATAGTAAAGGAAGATTCAGATCACCTGGTACTCTTCATTTAAGTGCTGAACAAATGGCTGCTCGCAAAAGGAATCGTACACTCACACAAGAACTTGGAGAGGTTGCTGAAAAGAAAGAGAAGGCTGCAACAAGTGGAACACAATCTGGAATACTTTCAACTTTAAAAGATATGGCAAAGTCTTTAAAGAACTTTGCTATTGGTGGAGTTAAGGGAGCTTTTGAGGGTGGAAAAAATATTTTAGGAGATATATTTTCTGCTGGTAAAAATCTTATAGGTTCTGGATTTGGATTAGTTGGTGGTCTTTTTAAAGGGATACTTGGTTTTATGGTACACAATCCACTTATAACAATTGCTGGTGGATTATTATTATATTTAGTACCAAAATTAATCAAGTCACTTACAGAAAATTATGAAATTGATTGGGATAAAATTAAAGAAAAATTAACTGGTGTATTAGAAAAAGGTTCTGAATTATCAAAAACTCCAATTGGCAAATATGCTTCTAGTGGATTTATGATGGGTATTCCTTTTGGTATTATGCCAGGTATTATTGGTGCTTTAATTGGTGGTGGAGTTGGTGGCTTTTTTACATTAATGGCAAAAATTAAAGAAGATGATCCTGATAATATATGGAAAAAACTACTTGATGGAAAAATTTTAGATAAAGTTGAACAAGGTTCTTTTGCATTAGGTGGTGCTGTAGCAGGAGTAAAATTAGGATCTAGATTTGGACTTATGGGTTCTATTGTTGGTGGATTATTAGGTGGTGGTCTTGGTTGGTATGGGGCTATGTTAAAAGAAGGCAAAAAAGATGAAGTTATTCAAACTATAAAAGATATAGCTGCTAGTCCAACATTTCAAGGTATGGAAAGAATTAGTATGGCTGTTGCTGGTGGTTTAGCAGGATTGGGAATTGGATTAAAATTTGGATTAATACCAGGAGTAGTTGGTGGATTAGTAGGTGCTGGATTAGGTTATTATCTTGCTCTTATGAGAGAAGGAAAACAAGAAGAAGGAAAAGAAAAAATGATGTTACTTCTTAATGATATTTGGGAAGCAACATCTAAAACTCTTAAAGCCAATCCATTAATAGGAGAACTTGCTGCAGCTGGATTTCTTCTTGGAACACCTCTTGGTTTACCAGGAATGATTGCAGGTGGTATGCTCGGTGGTGGTCTTGGTGTATATCTTGCATTTTTTAGAGATGTAAGTGAAGATAAAAAAGACAGTTTATGGGCAAAATTATCAGATGAAAAATCTCCTTTAATAAAACAAATGAAAGGTGTTGGTGGTGCTTTACTTGGTTTTAAGATTGGAAGCTCAGCTGGACTTGGTGGTGGAATAATAGGTAGTATTTTTGGTTATTATATTGCTAGTATGGGTCTAATTAGTAAAGAATTGGATAAAGATGATCCAAAAGTATCTAATATTTTTTATGGAGTAATAAAACAAATGTTTGCTGATACTTTTAGAGCTTCTGCAGATTATCCAGTAGCATCAGCATATGTTGGTGCCAGTTTTGGACTTTATCTTGGATTAATGACAAGAAATCCGTATATTGCATTTTATGGTGGAATAGCTGGTGCCGTAGCTGGGATGTTAATGAGCGCAATTTCAAGATTAGTAATTGATTTAGAAAAAGATACTAGTTGGCAAAATATAACTAAACAAGTTTTTAGAAGAATAGCTAGTTGGTCTGTTTTTGGAGGAAGAGATGAAGATTTTAAACAATTAATAAAAGATTTAGAAGGTGGAAACACTACTGCTCCAACATCTTCTACTGCTCCAACATCTTCTACTGCTCCAAGAAGTTTAGAAGAGTTTGATAAAGTGGGTCAGAATTGGAAATCTGGAAAATATTCAGTGTCCACTGGATCTACTAGTAAATCATCTAGTGCACCAGTTGGTAAAAGAGGACAAGGAGCTACTGAAGAAACTGTTGGAAGAGTTCCAGCAGAAATGATGGAATATTTTCAAGAAGCATCTGATACATATGGTGTTTCAAAGGATACTTTAATAGCTATAGCTAGTGCTGAAAATGCAAGATTTGAACCAAGTAAAGTTAATCCAAAAGGTGAACCAGGAAATCATGCTACTGGAATATTTCAATTTCTTCCCAGTACTTGGAGAGCAATGGGTGGTAATCCAGAAGATATAACTGATGCTCGTACTAATATTATGATGGGTGGTAAATTAGTTGCCCAAAATATTGCTGCATATCAGAAAAAATATGGTAGTGATCCAAATCGTACACAATTATATGAAATGCATCATTTCGGTACTAGTGGTGGTTTAAATTTTATGGGTAAATTAGAATCAAGTCCAGAAGCTGGATTTTCATTATCAAAGAAAGAAATGGAACATAATCCTCATTTAGCTGCTAAAACAAATCGAGATATTGATAATATGATGGCTAAAAAAATGGGTGTAACAGCTTCAGCTGTTAGTGGTGGTAAAATACCATTTTCAGGAACAGAATATACTTCAAATTATAAAGATGAATATTGGAAACAATCACAAGCTATGCATGCTGCTTATCTTGAACAATGGAATAGTTTTGATAATGCTGGGGATAGTAATGCTTATACTGAAAGTTATTTAAAAGAACAAGCTAAACTTGAACTTGCATATGATGTTGCAGAAAAGAAATATGGTGGAGGAGTAGCAAAAGATGTAGCAAAAACTACTACACCAACTCCTAATAAAGGTCCCACAAGTATGGTTGAATTACTTGGTCACGCTTGGAAATCAGCTGGTGAATATATTTCTGGATTTGGAATGCCAACTGCTGAACAAGTTAAAGCTGAATTAGCAAAGACTAAAGAAACAGTAATGGATGTTGTTTCTGGTGCAACTGCTGCAACTACTCAAGCTGTTGGTAATGTAACTTCTGGAAGCAATAATACAAATGTAAATCAAGTATCTGGTCAGTCTGGAGATAGTGGTTTAGATAGTTTTTGTTTAAAAATATTTAATAGTGTATGTTCAGTATTTAAGGATGATTATGTTAAATATCCTTTTTCTGCTGAATTATTTCATTCAAATAATATTAGTTAATAAATGGATCGGCAAGATCTAGAAATAGAATCTTGCCGATCTCCCTCTAGGAGGCGAAAAATGTTTGATGTTGATTATGATTATGAAGATATAGTTTATGAAGAGGAATATATTCCTAGTGAAAGTCCAATAGGTTCATTACCTGAAGATATGAATGATTCTAATGCTTATGATCCACAATATATGACTGATGCTGATGCTTACACAGTTAATCCTGAAGATATGACAGATGCTAATGCATATGATTATCTTAATGATTCTGAATATCAAAAATTTACACAATATGGAAGTGATGCTGCAAGTGATGTAGGTACATATTTAAAAACTGGAGTCACTTCTGGTGCTCGAAGTATTATTGATGCTTTAACATCAAATAAAAATTCAATACCACGTGGAAATTCTTTGTTTACTATTGGTAAACCAGTAGGATTTAATAATATTATAGATCCTCAAAAAAGACTTAGTAGTTATATTAGAACAAAAATGAGTGTTATTGATCTTATTCCATGTGAATATAGTATGGATTTTACAAAAATGCAAGAAACAGCAAAAGGACAAAATCCTGTTGGTGGTGGACTTTATAAAATATCATATGATAAAAATATTAAGATATATCAAAAATTACAAAATTATTATGGACTTAACATTTCTGATACTAAATCTGGAATAAGATTGTATACAACTGATGATACAACAGCTATTGACAGTTTTAATATTCAATATAAACCTAGTATTTTTCAAGGTCCAGTTGATTCTCTTGGAGAATTAACAAGAAATATTAGAGAAATCGGATCATCAGTATTTTCAAATTTTGAACCATCTATGAGAGATTTAGCATCTAAAGGTGGTGGATTTATAACAGGAGGTTTAAATAAAGTTTCTCCTAATACTGGTGGTTATAATAAAGCTTTTGGAGAAATAGTTCAAAGTACTTTAGAAATTCTTGTTAAAGGAAATAGAGTTTCATTTCCTAAAATTTGGCAAAACACATCTCATCAAAGTACAATTTCAACAGTAATTAAATTAGTTTCACCTTATGGATCACCTAAAGCTATTTATGAATTTATAATTAAACCATTAACTTATTTAATTTTATTAGCTGCACCTCAAACAACAGATGGTTTTTCTTATGGTGGAGCAATGCCATTAACAATAAAAGCGTATGGTATGAATTATACAGTTTTAGGTTCAATTAATAATATAACCTGTCGTAGAGGTGGTAGTGATACAAGTTTTAATGTTTATAGGCAACCTTTATCAATTGATGTTAGTGTTGATTTTCAAACGTTATTCGATGGATTTGCTGCTTATTTACCTACTGATAATCGGGTATCTACAGAAGAAATAAGTGCAGCATCAGATCAAATATTAATGGGTCGCAGAGAACCTGAAGTTGAATTATATCAGAAAACAGCAACTTCACCATTAATGACAGTTGGAAAATATCTTGAATCTTTAAAACCAATTAAAATAGTTGATGGAAATTTCCAAGTATATGGTAATATGAAAAAACCAGTAAGAGTTAATGCTCCTGGTACTGGTAGTTTAGGAGATCTTAATCAAGCTTTAGGTAATATTCAATCTGGATTAGGTGTAGGATTTGATGTGTTTGGTAAAGTTATTGGTGATATGCCTGGTATGTCAAGTCTTGCTGAATTTACAACAGCAAAAGAATCTGTTACAGAAAATGTTAGTTCAGTTGTTGATTGGATGCAGATTTCAACACAAGCAACTTCTGCAGCTGATGCCTTTAGAAATAAAGTCACATCTAATTTTCAAACTTTTTGGTAAAAGAAGAGGTACTTATGAGTGTTTTTGCTAATAGTTTTTCAAGTTATTTAAATTATACAGCTAATTATTCAAGCAGACTAAGTTTTTTAGAATCAATTTTTGGAGATGCTTTTCGTGCTGCTAAAGATCCAAAATTTATTTCTGTAGATTTTATAAATAAATTAGATCAATTTCCTAAATTTCCATATTTTATGAATATCATATCTGGAACTAATAATATTAAAATACCATTTATTTATAAAACATGTTTGGATAATCCAAAGTATTTACTTGAATCAATGTTAGATTCAGATATTATTTATTTAAAAACAAATTATGATACTATTCCAAATGAAATAGAGGATATTTTAAGACATTCAAATTTTCAATATACATATTTAAGTACAGTTGATCAGATTTATGATATGAATACAATTTATAAAACAGTATCTTTAGAAACAACATATAGAAATTTTTTTATCAATATGTATTCACAAAAATATTCAACTGTTGGAAAAGATTATTCAGCAGGATTTGAAAATAGTTGTATGGTGAATACACAAGCTATTTCAACTTTATTACAAGTTGTTTTACCAACAACTTGTAATTTATCTGATAAATTATTAAGATATATTTTAAATTTTAATAGTTTAAAACCAGGTGATATTGGATATTTTCCTGGAATTGAAGTTCAACAACTTAATAAAATAAATTTTCAACAAGCATTTAGTATTTTTATTACAAATAATAGTTTAGATATGAGTGGAGATATTGTTGAGTTAGTTACTAAATCAATTTATAATTACAATAAGATGTCATCAAATCTTAGAACTAATCTTATTAATGTTGTAAATCCTCGTCTTTCTGAATTATCACAGAAATTTACAGATTATTTAGATTCACTTCCAGTTTTTCAACCAAGTTTTAATTTAGTTTCAAATTTTGTTGATACTTTATATTATCTTTCTTCTGTTGATTTAACATCATTATGTTTTGCAGATCCTTATATTGTTAATCAAGAAAATTCTAATATTTTAGCTATTGAAGAAGATGGAAATTTCAGACAATATATGGAAAAAATAGACTCATTAAATCTTCAACAATATTTTTTTCTTGTATATATTTATAAATTTTGGCCGATGAAATTTCTTAATATTTTACAAATGGCTCTTAAAGAGTATATTCAAGATATAATAAAAACTGTAGATGAAGAAGATAATAGTTTCACATCAACTGAATATTTAGAATATATGACAAGATTATATGCTGATCCTTATGCTCCTGGAGATATAGCTAATCCATTTAGAGATGCAAAAATAAGTTATGATAATCTTTGTATATTTTTAGCTGGAATTTTTACACGGGATTATATTTGGAAAGTTGAAAACATTAAAGAAGTTTCACGATTTATTTGTGAATTACATTGTATTCAGTTAATAGATGATTTTATTGCAAGTGATTATTATATTAATTTTGTGAGAGATTTATTACAAGATATTTTTCAATATTTACGAGATAATGGACACATAGATCATTTATTTAATTGGTATAATAATCATGAAGTTGTTGATATTTATCTTAAGATTTTTTTAAGATATCGTATTTTTAGTGAGGATACTAAAGGACCAGGAACAAGATTGTTTCATCTTATTACTGCAAATTTTAAAACAATTTTTGATAGAGTTATAACCAATTCAACTGGAGCAGCTACATATGATGTGTCAATTACTTTTAAAACAGCTGGAGAATTAAACGATCAATTTAAAAGCTTAATAAAAAGCAGTTCAATTAATAAAATGTATCAGTTTAATGAAAATTCAGTGTTATCAAGTTTAACATGTGAAAACTTTTATGCAGTATTAGGAAAATTCTTTTCATAATGTTTCTATTTTTATATAGAAATAATTAAATTATGAGGTGTATTATGATTTCAGTAGTAGATTTATTTGAAGTGGGTGGTCCAAATGATGATAGAACATCTTTTGCGAATGAACGAATTGCTACGTTACAAAGGGCTTTCAAATCTGGAAGAATGAAAGCTCCTGATTATCAAGCTCAATTAAAACAATTTATGCAAATGAAACGTGGAGTTCCATCAAAACAGATGCCAGAAAGTGAAATTAAAACGGCAGGAACTTATTTAAATTCTTCACCACAATAGAAAAGGAGGCGTATGGTTTTTGAAACTAAAAAGAGTGGGTCAAATTCATTATTAAAAGCTTTTACATCAAGATATGTTGCTGAAGATTTTTTTGTAAATATAGCTCGAATTGTACTTTACCCATCCGAGTTTGGTAATTTCATATCAGATAGGACAAATTCTGTAATTGATTATATGAGAGATTTTTTAAAGAGTTTGTCATTATTGTCTAATAATTTACAGTTAGCAAATAGTAAAGTTGTTAGAAGCCAAATCACTATTTTAACTTCTTTATTAACAATTCGAGAATCAAGTCCGATTTTATTAACTTACGAAAATGTTAATCAACATTTGATGCCTGGACAAGATTTAATAGTTACTAAACTTATTCAAAAATGTGTTGATGAAAAGATTACAGATACTGATGAGTTTCGTAAAACTACAGATGAAGTTATTAATACAATTTCATCTTATTATGAAATGATGTCTGCTGCAGATAGTATTACAATGGTTGGTAATCTTTATGATTTGATTAATGAAGGTAATCTTGTGCCGATGGAGACATTAAAAAGTTATAAAGATATTATTAATGTTGCTTATAATGATTTATCAAAATTACAATCATTAAGTAAAGCAGAATCAGCGGCAGATTATTTTGTTATTTCAGATGATAAATCTTGTGATGTATTATCTAAAACATTAGTTGATTATGTTGCAAAGGGTTTTTCAGTATTTAAAACTGGTTTTGATTTATTTGATAAACATATTGATGGAGTTGAGAGTTCATCAGTACACTTAATTGGTGCGCCTTCTAATCATGCAAAAAGTTTATTTACAATTAATTTATCATATAGAATGATTAAAAACAATCTTGCTGATTTTGATCCACAAGATTGTATATTATTTGTAACTTTAGAGGATTAAATATGGTCCTCTTTAAATCTCGTGAATTCGGTGAATATCCAGAAGATGGACAATACCGAGCCAAGCTTCTATATTAGACTGCTAATCTAGTATAGTTGAAGGTGTAACGACTATCCCGAAAGGGAGTACACTCAAGCGAGTGGAAGCGCGAGACATCCTAATCTAAATTAAATAAAAATTTTAAATGGAGGACAGGGTTTGGCCACCTTGGTAAACTACCTATATAGTTTGCCTTACTCCAGAAAATAATATTTTGTAGGAGATATTATGATAATAAGATATTCAAAGAAATTAGAATCAGAAGTATATAAAATGACGCCAGAAGAAAAGCTTGAAAAATTGGTGTATTTTTATATTAATGGAATGTCTTTAGATCATTGTAGTTGGACATTTACTTGTGATAAAGATTTAATTATTTCTGCTTTAAAATATAAAGATGTATTTGAACATAAAATTTGTAGTAAATGTAAAATTTTAAAATCTTTTGATGAATTTTATATGAATGAAAGTATGGGTAAGGAAACAAATCGATCTGGTGTTTCTTGTCAATGTCGAGAATGTGTTAGTAAAAATGGTAAAAATTATTTTAAGAATAATAGAGATCATAAAAGAAAATATGATAAAGAATATAAAAGACAACCTCATGTATTAGAACAAAGATTAGAATATCAAAAAAAATATTTTAAAGATCCAATAAATTTAAAGAAAAGTGCACAAAGAGCGAATAAAATATATCATAGTGATATTAAAAAAAGATTACATACAATAGTTTCTGTTTATATTAATAAATGTTTATTTGGTGGTAAAAAGGGAATTTCAATAAATAAAATTCTTGGATATACTATGGATGATCTTAAAATACATCTTGAAAAACAATTTGATAATAATATGACTTGGATTAATTATGGATTTTATTGGGAAATTGATCATATTATTCCAGTTAGTAATTTTACATTTATTTCATATGAAGATGAAGCTTTTAAGAAATGTTGGTCATTGGAAAATTTACAACCACTTGAAAAAACAATAAATAGAATAAAAAGTAATAAATTGAACTTTGTAGTGATTTAAAAATTAGATTAGGATGAAGAGATAGTCTATTCTCATAGGCAACTATGAGCTGCAGATAATGCTGCGAATAAGAAGTAGCGATTCTTATTGAATAAAAAGGATATTTATAAATTAGTTCGACGTTTTGCATCAATATATGGAAATTATAAATTTGATTCTTTAAAAAGATTATTTGCAAAGTCATATGAAATGACAAGAGCAACACAAATTATGGATATGTCTACAGAAGCTAGTGCAAGATTGTATGGTAATTTAGATGGAGTATTTAAAAATGTTTTGAAGACAAGTATTGCAAAAGTAACTCAGGGAAAAGTAAATATTGCAATTAAACATTGTTCTGAAAATTCATTTTCTCCTGGTGATCTTGGACGGTTTATAGATCGTTTAAATATCGAAGGATATAAAGTTAAAATAGTTTTTGTTGATTATTTAGATGTTATGAGTGCTACAATTAATAGGTTTGGTGGAGCTGGAAAAGAATATGATATCTTAGGTCAAATCACACAGGAGTTACGTAACTTAGCTCGGATACATAAAGTGCCGATAATAAGCCCAACTCAGAATAGAAGAGAATCTGAAAATGTTAATACTAAATTAAGTAACGAACAAACAGGGGATAGTTATAAGAAAATAAGATATTCAGATTTTATCTATTCGTGTCGTTTAAGACCAGATCTTAACTTTCTATCTGAGGGTGTTAGACATCATGTTATTACAACAAAACATAATCCAGATGGAACAGTAGTTGATTTTATTTCTCCAGAACTTATTAAGATTAAAGAAAGTTTATTTCAAGTATTAGTACCATTTGAAGTTAAGATTACAAAGTCAAAAGATTCAGAAAGAGATTCTATGAAGTTTTTCTTATTCTGTAAAGAAAATTTAAGAATGTATAATAATGTTGATGAGTATATTAAAGATGCACCAATCATTGCAATTAATAGTGAGAAGTTAGAAAAGGATATTTCTATTTTAACAAATTTAGCAATTACAAGTGTTTCAAATGGTTCGGAAGGATTTTTTGAAGAAGAACAAAATGATCAATTTGGGATGAATGTTATACCTTTTGCTTAAGGAGCGTAAATATGAGAAGTGATCCGACAGATAAATGAAATTAAATATATCGGCAAGATCTATTTCTAGGTCTTGCCGATATTTAATAATCTTATGGGGGATAAGTGTCATGGGCTACGGAGACAATCCTAGTGAATGTAAACGATATAGAGGATGTAACGCGCAAAAAAATAGAAATTTTTATTGTAATCATTATGATAAATGCTTAATGAAAGCTATTGAAAATGATTGGAGAAATTTCAATTGTAAAAGCTGTTGGAAATTTAAGTATAAAGATTCAATGAGAAAAATATATATCTGTGTTAATTACGCTAGTGTGATTCTATCATTAATGTTTTTATATTCTAAAAAGTGAATTAGTTTCTGGTACTAAAAATTTTTTAAAAAGTGAAAACCCTTTTAACAAATACATGAAAATAGTCTACATAAAATGACGAAAGTAATTAGGTAACTATATTAATAACCGGGAAAGTAATTTCCAAAAGATGTGAGTTTTTAAAACAAAATAATTTATGGAGGTTTTTACATGATAAGAGAGTTTATTCAATTAGTAGACGAAGCCGTCGATGAAGGTTTCGATCGTGGACTCAATCTATTTATGGAAGGTCTTGAAGAAGATCTTGCAAAGAGTGAGATTATTGCTGAGAGTGGTGGTTTTGATAAAGTAGTTTCTCAGATGATGACGGCTGATGGTATCGAACTTTTAAACGAAGAAGAAATCAGTGAAGAAAGAATTGATGCACTTCTGAAAGAACTGGAAGAAGGGGAGAAATAATAATTGTATAGTATTTTTACGATATGCTTATTGATAGTTCAAATAGTTGTTTTGATATTAATTTTAACAAGAGTAAAAGGTAAGGATGATGAATTTGTTATAGCTAATGCAACATTAGTTAATGTTGTAGATAATTATTATAATATGGTACTTATAGGTCAAGTGGAAGAATTAAGAAAACTTTATGATTTGAATCCTGAATCTAAAACAAATTCATTAAAACCATATACTGAAAAGTATAATATTTTACTCAAGAATTGTTCTAAAGAAATTATGACTTCATATTTGTCTAAGAATTGTTTAAGTATATTGTTGAGATATTATAGTGTTGAGAGTTTAGCTTTAATAATCATATCAAATTTTAAAAGGTAATGTATGTCATTCTTTGGTGAGTTATTTAAAGACGAAGCACTTGAAAATTTTGATGCTAGAATAGATACACTTGTTAATCAATTTCCATCAATTAATAGAGAAGAACCAGTTGATTTATTGTCAGGAGATTTTATTTCATCATTTATGGAACATTCTTCAAAAGATGAACTGGAAAAAGTTCTTCAAGGAATTTCAGTTTCTAGAGATAGACTTGAAAGATACGCGGTTTATGATGAAGCATATAAATATGTTCCAATTCTTAAGAGAATGATGAAAGTTTATGTTGCTAATATTTTACAAAAGAATCCAGTAACTGGTAAAAGTATTTTAATTCAAGAATCTGGAGATTTGACAAGTGAGAAGCGCCAAAATAAAGAAGTATTAGATCAAGCAAAAGATTTTTCTAATAATTGTATTAAGACATTTGGTTTATTGGATAGATTAAAACATAAGATTTTACCGAATGAACTAACCTATGGTGACTGTTATCTTGAAGTAGTAGATGTAAATCAAGAAATTAAAAAATCTGATCCAGAAGGTGCTGCCGCTGTTCAAATGACAACATTATTTGAAGGTGAATATTTGAACATGAGTAAAGAAGTAGAACAAATGAAGAATCGTGCAAATGGACATTTGCCGTTAGGACAAATTGATCAACTTCTGATGAAGACAGCTAATTATTTGGCAGAGATTGAAATAGCTTCTTTTCCTGAGTCGTATGATCCTAATGAAAAAGATGATGAAGATAAAAAAAGAGATGTAAATAACTATAGTAATAGTGGTGAAGGTAATGAAAAAGAAAATAAAAAGAAAAGCGAAACTATAGATTTTAATGATATAGTTTTAAAATTACATAAACCACAACAAATTATAGTTTTACAAACAAATTATGGTTCAACTATAGGATATCTTGAAGTTACAAAAGATGAATTTCCTCAAGTATTTAATTTAACTCAATCTTTATCAACTTTAGTTGGACGTATAACATCACTTATAGGAAAAGATCAATTAAATCAAGATAACGTAACTGATAGAATTGTTCGATTTATTGTAAAGCAGGCATTGGATAAAGCAGATAAAGCTAAAGCTTTTAATATGGATGATCAACAAAATGCCCAGTCAATTAATGACATTTTGAAGAATCTAGATCCAAATGTTTATACATATATTAAAAGACTTATAATTGAACAAGGATTAAATCAAACGCAGTCTCAATATCTTCACAAATTAAAAATAAGATTCATATCAGCAAGCCGTATGATAGCTTTTACAATTCCGTCAAACGAATATGATCCATATGGTATTTCATTTATTGATAATTTAGTATTTCAGTGTAAGTTGTATATTCTATCGCAGTTGTCAAATGTAATTATGAAGTTGAGTAGAGCTGCACCAGTCAGGAAATGGACTATCGATACTGGTAGTACACAAATGCACGCAAACTTGATTCAGAAACTGAAAAGAGAACTCTACAATACAAGAGTTACACTTGATGATTTAGGTAGTTTTAAATCGATTCCAAAACTGTTAAGTGATTTCAAAGATATGTTTGTATTAGCTAAAGGTGGTAATAAACCAATCGATGTTGAAGTAACTTCTCATGGTGATCCAACTATTAGAGTAGCTGATCTTGAGGATGCTAGAAGAGAAATTATGAGTCTTTCAGGTATTCCACCAGCGTATTTAGGTTATGCAGATGTAATAGAACTCAGGGAACAGTTGGTTCATACTAATGTTTCTTTCGCGACAGAAATTATTGATATGCAAGAAAACATAACAGCTGGTCTTACAAAATTTGTAGATATTGTTGCTGAAATTTTAAAGGTTAACTATAAACCATCGGAATATGTGCAGATTAAATTGATTCCTCCGATAGTTTTAATTCTTCAATTAATTGAAATGACATTATCATCAATAGGAAATATTAATGGAATTTTTCAAACATTACAAACTCCAGTTGATCCTTATTTCTTCTTAAAACAATATGTTCCTTATATTGATTGGGAAGCTTTTAAAGAAGCGGCAGATGTTTATACTACTGCTCAGAAAACAAAAGCTGAAATTGATGCAAATAAGGGCGGCGGAGGCGATCCTGGAGCTGGAGGAGGATAATAATGCTTTTAGTAGAAGTTTTATTTGAACAAACTCCATCTCAAGTTCCTCCGGTACAAATTATTCAACATGTTACTCATACTCCAAAAGAACCTGATTCTAAATCGGTGGAGCCGAAACAACAGGAACAACCTGCCTCACAGGCACAAGCTGTTCCTCAGGAACAACAAATTCCACAGGGTCAGGAAACTGGAGACGAAGAAACAACTGGGGAAGAAATTCCAGAAGATGGACTTGGTGATGGTGGTCAGATGCAAGAGGAAGGTATTTCACCAGATCTTTTGCCGATTAAAAAATATTATTTGATTAGTAAATTAAAAGAATTAAAGAATCAACTTATAGAATATAGTTTACAGAACGATGAACTTGATATCTTATTAAAATTTGCAGACAATCTATCATACAGTTCATTATTAAATGTTGGACTAATAATCACAGATGTTATTGGACAACAATTAGCGAGGTTAAAAGATGGCAAAAATACCAATTAGGAAATATAATTTTATATTTGAGACTACCTCGATTAGTTCACGTGATGATATCAAGGTTTTAGAGGAAACAAAGTTACCTAATGGAAATGGAAAAATTTCAGCTTCTGTTAGGTTACAGGAAGCAGAAATGAAAAATAGTAATAGTCGATATTACTCAAATTCAATCTGTGAATCTATAGTGAATCAGTTATCTCCAAAAGCAAGTAGTCGTTCACTTTTAATGGAGATCGATCACCCTTTGTTTGTCTCTGACGATCAAAATGTTCTCAAAAGGAGAGCATCAATTGTTGAAATTAATAATTGTGGTAGTTTATTAAGAGAGATAAGTTTTGCTGATAGAAAAGTGGGTGGTATATTTGAAACGCTTAGTGGTTTCAAAGGTCCAGATTTATATAATATAATTATGAAAGATAAGGTTGATGTAGGATTTTCGTTGAGAGCTCTTGGAGCAGTCGAACAACTTCAGGATGGAACAATAATGGTTAAAGATCCTATCAAACCAATTACTTATGATGTAGTTTCAAACCCAAGTCACGCAACAGCAAAAGTTCTCGAATTCTTACCAGAAAACGTTACAGATTTTATGTCTGAACATAGTATGATTTATGAAGCAGCTGATATGGAGATGCTGGATCTAGATCATATAACTGTTGCAGACAGTACAATTTCATTAACAGAATTTTTCGACGACATTTATAAACAAAAATTTTCGGAAGTTATTACTAGAATAACTTTTAGAGTTTAATAATATTATATTTAAAGGAGATTTAACTATGTACGAACAAGCGATATTTGAAAATTATGAAATGTTCTTAAATGAGCATAGTGATGAATTTTCTACTCCAAGTGGAGCATTGAAACTCATTACTGACAACGGTATGTTCAGATCTTATATGGAAGGTTTGACCAACGGCCTTGATTCAAATCAGAGAGCTGTTGTTATGTCAGTAGCAAATCGTCAGAGGGAATATCTTTTAACAGAATCCGCAAACGTTCCAGGTTCTACACTGGCATTTGGTTGGACTGTTCTTTCTTTCCCTATTCTTGTTGATATTTATGCTGAGCCAGTTGTGTCAGAGCTTTGCAATGTTTATCCAGTATCTTCACCAGTAGCTTCAATTCCTAGAATCAAAATTATGGCCTATATTAGGGGTTATGATGGAAACGTAACTCAGGTTCGTATGCCTACATTGAATCAGGCAGTAAGACCTGGTGCACTTAATCTTACAGTAACACCAGCCGTAAGTAATAACATTTTTACTATTGCTTCAGCTGCAGTTGCTCCTGCAACAGTAACATCAGATATGTACAGAATTAACAGGAGATATACTCTTCTTACAGCTGTTCAGATTAATGAAACAACTGCTCTTGGTCCTGTTGTTGCACATAACGTATCAGTAACAATTAAACCAGACAACAGAAATCAGTTTGTGGGTAGTTTTACATTTAATGATAATACTCCTGCTCCTGTTGGTCCTGTAGCAATTGTTGGTACTTTAAATGGTCATATTGACTATGATTCAGGCATATTCCAGTATCAGATTGTTTATGCAGTTGGTGCAACAACTTCTACTTTTGCAACAGTTTCAGCAACTATGACTATTCGTTTTATGTCTCTGACAACTCAGAATGGTCGTATAAAAGTTAAGATTCAGACAGAAATGACTGATGTAAGCATCGATCAGAATGAAGATTTCTTGATTGAACTTCCTCCGGAAGATATTCAGGATTTCAGAGCAATCTTTAAGATTGACATTTTGAGAACACTTTCAGAAGCTATTAAGAGACAGATCATGTTAAACAAAGATCAGGATCTTGCATTCTTCTTAGCAGCTGCAGAAGGTGATATGGCATCTAATGGCGCAGCAGAAGCATTGAATCTTGCAAGTTTTGATGTAACTGGTGGACGTTTTGAGCCTAACAAAGTCATCGACGTTTTCAAAGCAGTAATTCCTAAGATTTCTATTCTTACTGGAATTATTCGTAGAAACTTCAACATGTATCCTTCTTATCTTGTCGCTGGTTTGAAGACTGCCGCATTACTTAGATCAGTTCAGACTTTCGCTCTCCAGATGCCAGGTATTGGAAATGGCGACGGAGCAGTAGGTTGGGCAGGGGATGTTGCACAGATGTTGAAGATGAAAGTTCTTGAGTCCAATGCAATCGCTGAAGGTAAGATTTATCTTTCAACGAAAGCTCCGAACAATGCTCTCGAGAAATCAGCAATTGTAGATTTGATTTATCAACCTCTTTACATTGTAACTGAGGTAACTGATGGTCAGACCAGGAACTATGTAAGATCCAGGACACTCATTGAAATTCCTAGAACAGATGGTCTTGGTGTTATTAATATTACTGGTCTTGGCACATATTTTACGTAAAATTTAGTTAAAGATATCGGCAAGATCTAAATTAATAGATCTTGCCGATTATTTTATTTTTGGAGATTGAATATGATAAGTTTGTTTGAAATGTTTAAATTAAATGTTGATTCTAAACCACCATCAGAATGGAGTAATACAAATACAAAAGTTTATGCTAAAAATCAACCAACATTTGAAGAATTAATAGCTCATCGCAATAATAAACAACCAATTAATAATTTTGATGATAGTTTAAGAGCTAAACAAGTATCATATCACTTCTTGAAAAAATTAAAATTAAATAAGTAAACAAAGAAAATGGAGGCGTAAATAAATGGCATTAAGTGAATTTTTAAAAGCGATGGAAATAGTTAGTAATATTAAGAAACAAGAAGTTCCACTTCCAATAGCCAGAAAGAGTGCTGTCGTAAGTCCTCTTAGGGTTGGAGACGATTTATCATTAAGATCATCATTAACTTCACCTGTTAACTATGATAGACAAATGACTAAATTGATATTTGATTTAACAGAATTTATGGCCGCTGAAGGTCAACCATTAATTAAAGAAAATTTTGAGTTCTTTTGTAAAACAACATCTAATATTGATAAGATTTGTTTGATTTGGGGTTTATATAAAACTACATACGAATCATTAGGAAAGAGAACTTTTAAGTGTGATAAAGAGAATTGTAAAGCTGAATTTAAACAGGATGTATTATTAGACAGTTTAGTTAAAGAAGATACTTTCTGTCCTTGGGAAGAGGAAGAACTTCCTTTTCATGAATTTATTTGGGAGATAGTTGTTCCTTATGAACAGTTTGAATTTATATTTGAAAGTAGAATACCATCAATCAGTGATAATAACAGAGTATTAAGTAATTTATCTATTGAGTCAGTTCAGGAAAATTTTCAGACAGGTGGTAATTTATTTAGTAGAAGTGAACAAATGACACTTCTTAATAGATCAGTTGCAATTAAGAGTGTAGTTAATCCAAATAATGTTCCTAAAACAGAAAATATGCAAGAGTTATTAATTGCTTTCAGAAAATATGTTCCTCATATAGTTTCTGAAAAATTCTTTATTGAATACAATAAGAAATTTGATAAATATTATCCAAAATTTTATACAATGATACCTTGTCCTCAGTGTGGTAATGAAATAAAATTCACGGTAGACCTGGAATCAGAATTTTTTCGGAGAAGCTTATTTGGTGGAGGGGAGGGCAGCTAAGAATTATAAATATTTTGTTGATACATTTATCTTATATCAAGCTATGTTTGACAATACTGGAGATCTTAATTCTATTCTCAATCTTCCATATCCTTTATACAATGATATTATTCTCAAACAGATTGAAGAGAAGAAAAGAGAAAAGAAGCTTCATGATGAAAATATGAGAAAAATGAAAACACAACCGAAAAAGAAATAGTTATCGGCAAAAATTTATTTTTGGAGATTGAATATGATAAGTGTTAGTATATTATTTGAAATTGGAAATAGTCCAGAGATGAGAGATAAATTATTCAAATTATCAAATTCATATCAGAAATCAATGAAATTATTAAAAGAACCAGAAGATATTTCTGCAAAACAAAAATTAAGTGCTGCAGGAAATAGAGCACTTCAATTAGGAAGAAGTATTTCTTATAGATTACATGGGCAAAATCCAGAAACAACCATGAAAATGGCAGGAATATATAAATCAATGCTTCAACGTGCACAAGGTGAAAAAAAATAAGATCTTGCCGATAAAATTTGAGGGTATATTATGACAATAGATTTAAGAACACTTCCGACAAATATACTAGAACAAATCCCTCTATCAATTAGAACTTTTCAATCAGTATATACTGTTGAAGATTTACCGAGTAGAATTCAAGAATTGATTAAACAATATCTTGATGCTACTCCAATTGTAAAGTATTCTAATGTTTTCGATTTTAAACCAGAAATTTCAAAATATAGTGATTTTCAAACTATTAATAATAAAGTTGATCTTGTTATAGAATATTTAAAAAATTATCTTTTAGTTTTACCAGAATCATATCCATTTGATCCAATATTTGGATGTAGTTTAAAATATCATTTACAAACAAGAGATACTAATTTAAGACAAACATTAATATCTGCAGAGATAGATAAAGTTGTTAATATTTTATCTCTTCAGTTTAATGTTCCAATTATTGTTAAGAGTGTTATTATGAATCCTGTATCTGGAACAGTCTATAGTGAATTTAATATAAAGATTGATCTTCAGATAGGTGAATATTATAAAAGCATTAATGTTGAATTTACGTAAAAAGATCTCAACCAGTTATAGTTGAGATCTTTTTATTATGTATTAGTGTTTACATATTCTGAAATTTTATTCAAAGTTATTTCATTAGTTTTTTCAAGGTTATAACTTGCATGTATTAAAATTGGATTTTTTTCGTTTTTAAATAATTCTCTTATAAAACCTTTACGTAAATATATTTTATAAGTATTAGATACAATAATATCAAATATTGACCATAATGGAAGAATACGTTGAATAATATTAATGACTTCGAATTTTGAACATTCACCAACATATAATTCAGATGGATTCATAATTGTGAAATATATTTGACAAATAGATTTATCTATAGTTACTAATATAAAACCATGATTTAAAATTGATGGAAATGTTTTAAGAAAATCAGTTTTAAATTTAGTTTTTTGATCGTAATTTATACTATATTTTTGTGGTTCAATATTATTAAAAGTTAATTTTCCTTCTACACCAATTTCTAATTCATTTTGTTTTTTCTTTTCAACTACAGTTGTATAATGTATAAAACCATTTTCAGCTGTACCAAACATATCATCAGGCAAACGTTTTGTACAATCAAAATGTATCATATTATCTGAAACGCTATAAGTTGCAACTCCAGGAATAAGATCATATAATGATTGTATTTTAGTTAATTTGCCGATCTGTACGAAGAATTTTGAATAGAAATTATCATCCATTTTAACAAAGGGGCAAACAACATCTGTGATTGTATCTCTTATTTTTTTTGCTAAAATGAATTGTTGATCTGATGATAGCATTACTTGTGTAAGATTGATATTTGATTTTTTGTTGTCAACTTGGTAATTAATTGGCATTTTTACACTCTCCTTTTATTGTATTATATTTACTAAAAGTATCATTTCTATATAAATTTAGAAGCTGATAAGGATAGAATATGTTAAACGCTCTATATGATCCACAGTCAGTTCAATCATATCATAGTGAATATTTAAAATTAATAAATTTTTATATGAATATTAAACGTCCAAGTTCATTTATTCGATATTACAATATTGATATTGATAATTCAACATATGATGAAAAATTGGAATCAACTTATGATATGTATCACGTTTCAAATATTAGATTTAATCTTTATGATTTTACTCCATCATTTTATTTAGCACCAGTTTTAAATGCGACTGCTAATGTATCTGATCTTCGAGGACAAATGCTAGATGCAACATCTACAATTGTTACATATAGTATTGAGAAGCCAAGAATTCATGATTTAGTTATGTTTTATTCACCAGTTAAAGGTGGAGAAATTTTTAGAGTTACAAATTTTCGAACCCCGGTTAATGCAATACATTCAGATCCAAATCTCACATGGTTTGAAATGGATCTTGAATATGCACCTTTATCAGATCCTGGCCGATTAAAAATTCTGAATCATTTTGTTTATGATTTATCTGAAGAGAAGTATATTAGTTATCAAGATTATATAAAGTTTATGGATTTACTAAAATCATTAGAGGATTTACTAACTCAAATTTCAAAATTTTATGATTCATATAATGACTTATATCAATATACTCAGTTAGTCCCGGTTGAAGTTAATGAGTTATTGATATTCTTTAAAAGGACATATGCTAATAAGTATAAGAGAATACTAGAACAATTTTTATTACCTTATGGGTATCTTGACAATACAAATTTTCAGATGATGTATTCTGATGTTAACGAGTTACCTTTTGTTGCTGGAAATTATACATATCATGTTTATAATTTAACAACAAAACAAATTGAAGATTATACTTGGTCAGTATCTCATACTGAAGATCAAGTTGGACTTGATGAATTATTTTTATTAGCATTTAGACTTTTACAGATATCGTATGATTGGAAAATTTAGTTTGGAGAACTATTGTGGCTAATGAACTTTCAACAACTCTAATAGAAACAAAAACAATCACAATTGATCAAATTAGAAATTTTTTTGATCAACATATTAAAACTTATTATCCTTATAGAGATGATAAAGTCTATTCAACTTTAATTTCTAATTTGGTGGAATATTATTATAATAATATGTATAATGTTATTCCACAAGAGTTAAAAGAGTTTATTGAACAATATAATATTGATAATGTTGATTTATATGATAGACTTCTTGTTGATATTGGTGTTCCAAATACACTAATTCAACAACTTACATATAATGAAAAGTCTATTTTTTTAAAAAGTCTTGTTGATTTTTATCAGTATAAATCAACTTTAAAATTTGTTCAAAATGTTGGAGAAGCTTATATTGAAACTGATAGAATAAATATTTATGAACTTTATATTGATTATGATTTTGCACGTGAACAACCATGGGTATTAAAACCTATAAATATTCATCATCATGATCAAGTTAATTTAACTGAAGAATCGTTAGATTATATTGATGCTTATGAGAGAATTCCATCATTATTAATTGATCCAGAAAGACTTAGTGTTATGAGAGATGATAATCAACTTGTTTTGCCGATAAAATCAAATATATTGTTTCTCGATTACACTTTATCTACTGATGTTAGTACATTATATTCTTTAATTGTTGTGACATTTTTAAAAGAGTATAAGAACACTTATATTGAATTATATTTTGCCGATGGAACATCAATTTCATCTAAATTAGGTTCAATTCTTTTTGCTTGGTTTTATTTAATTAGTCAATATCATAATTATGATTGGCCTGCAATCGGAAACGATCCAATATATATTCCAGTAATGTTAACAATGTTATATGATAGTCCAACATATCCTTATTCTATTACTGATTTAGATGGATTAATAACTGATTATAACAACATAACAACAATTACTGAAAGAGATGATTTTTATAAAGATAAACTTGCTATGAAATTTTATACTATTCCTATTGTAACATTTCAAGCAATTACACTTATAGAAATGCAAGGAATACTTAGAGTTTTAGATTCAGAATTAGGTTCATATTTAGATTTAAAAATAAGTGAATCTGTATCAAGTATTGAAGATCTTTTAACAAATATATATACATCGTTAAATGTATATATAAATAGTTCATTAACACCATCAGATTTTAAAAAATATTCTGAATATTTTATAAAATTTTTACCACAAATTATAGAAAATCCAACATTAACACCTACTTATAAAATTTTACAAATTCTTAAACCATTTCATGTCGAATTGTATACTAGATTTCAAGAAATAATTTCATGTGATGATAAGTTTAATTCTATTTGGTTTGAAACTGGTGATGTTAATTATAGATTTCTTTATAATGCAGCAAGTGTTTTTAATGCATCTGATATTTCAATATTTTCAACAGTAATGGCAAGTCAAAATGATGTTCTTTCAATTATAGATAGTTATACTATTACAGATAGTATAGATTGGGTTGATAATCATTTTTATGATATTGATAAAGGAGTTAATATTACAGGTGTTGGTGATTATATTGCAGTAGTAGCTGGAATTAGTGGTTTAGTAGCTCCAACTTGGACTACTACTACTGGTGATATAATTGTTGATAATACAGTTCAATGGATGTGCATATCAGTTTAATAAAAAATATAAAATTTGCTGGAGGTTCCAGTTGTGTTAAATCATATTATATCTGCAGAAGATGATCTTAGAATTTTTGATAAATTAGCGTTAGAAATGAGAAAAAATCCAGGAAGAGGTCCAATTGGTTGGGTTCAAATTTTTCTCCAAACAAAGAAAGGTCTTATTTATGATGAAGGTTCAAATCTTGTTAGTGCACGAGGTCGTGAATTTGTTGCACAAAGAACATTTAACATCACCAATTATAATGGTGGTTTAAGAACTGATTGGAGAAAACATATAGTAACACATTATGGGGTTGGGTCTGGTGGATCAACAATAACTGGAGGTGGAGTTGTTTCATTATTAGGTCCATACATATGTGATACACAATTAATTACAGCAATAGATCTTGGTGAAAGTGGTTATTTAACTGAGCCAGGTGGAATAACTAATGCTGTTAAACCAATTACAGCAGATGGTGGATCAATGGTTTTAGAAGTTCAAAATTATACTGGTGGAGTAGTTTCATGTGATTATTACACCAAAATAAAGAATACTTGTATAATTCCATCAGGTCAACCAACTAGTTTAGCTGCTGGAGATTCAGTTAAAGTTGATGAAGCTGCTCTTTATTTTGTTTTGAATTCAGCAGTTGATCCAGATGTAGATCCACCAATATACTCAGATCCGAATTTATTTGCTCATATTTGTTTTGCTCCAAAGTGGAAAGAAAAAGAGAGTACTTTAACAATTGTTTGGTATATTTTATGTTAATAAACTTTTATATTTTTTCCCGGTAAAATATAAAAAGTTATTTATTTCGAAATTTTTAATTAAGGAGAGTTAATATGCCTGTTACTGATAGGAGAGAACCAGCTGTATATGTGACAATAGAAGATGCCTCCTATGCAGCACCAGCTTTAGAATTAGGTAGAGTTGGTTATGTTGCAACGGTTTGTGATCATGGTGAGCATAATAAAATATTGACAATAACAGCTCGTGATGAATTTCATAAAAAATTAGGTAAACCAAATTTTAGAAAGACAAGTCAAGCTCATTACTTGATTGATAAGTTTTTACAGTACTCAAATAAGTGTTTGGTTGTGCGAGTTATGCCTGATGATGCACATTTATCTAATAGTATAATTGAAGAATCAACAGCTTCTGTAAAAATTATGAAATCTGATGGTGTAAATGAAGCTTCGTTTACGTTTATATCTGCAGTAAGCACATCTATATGGCAAGAAAGTCATGCTTATACTGCTGGTGCTATAGTAACTGTTTCTGATATTTTAAATTTTATTTATATTGCTGAAACTACTGGAACAACTGGGTCTTCTCGTCCAGGTTGGCCAATATCACCATCAGTAACTGTTGATGATGGTTCAGTTCGATGGAGATGTGAATTAAATCCTTATAATATTGTAACATGTACAGATTCAAATTCTTATGATGTTGTTTCTGTTGGTACTTGGATTTTTGCTGAAGATGATAGTCCTTCTAATGCAGCCCAAGTAGTTTCAAAAACAAATGTTGGTGGTTATTATTTAACAATTGATAGAAATTATGATGGAACTGCTCCAGTTGGACCACCATCTCTAGGATATTCATGTACTCCTTATTATCAATGGAGTGATACATCAATATCATCAACAGCTGATTTTAATGTTTTATCAAGTACAGTTGTTTGGTATTTTTATGCAAAAGGTGCTGGATCTTATTATAATAATATAACACTTAAAGGTGTCAGAAATGTACAGATGGAAAAAATGTACACGGATGATAATGGTGAAGTTAAATATCCTTATCTTTTTATGGATGTTGGAATTTATTATGTTAATGATGATAATACTGAATCTTTATTAGAAGGACCATGGACTGTATCATTGATTCGTAGAACAGAAAATGGTTCTATTATTCGTGACATTACTAGTGGTCAAGTTTTATATATTGAAGATGTTATAAATCAATCAAGTGATTATCTTGGAGTCATTTCTGCTGATGGGGTAAATCAATTAATAAATGCTACAGACGCTGCTGAAAGGCGTCTTGAAGTTATGTTAATTCTTAGCATAACTGGAACAACTATAACCTCAGCTGGAAATATTGCTGATGGTGGATTAGTTTTTCTAAATGGAGCGGATGGTACGGTAGATACTGCTAGAACAAAGCAAATGTATAATTCAGATACTGGTTATCTTGAAACAGATAATGATTATCTTATGGCACTAGTTACTCAAGCTTATAATGGAACATTAACATCAACAGATGGTTCAGTTGAACAAATTCCAGAATGTGTCTACCCTTGGTACGACATTGATTATGTTCTTACAGGTGGATACCCAGCGGCAGTTCAGTATGGTGGAAGAACTCTTGCTGATATTAGACAGGATTGTGTACATCTTGCAGATACTGGTAGTTTAATAACAAACTATCAGGATGATATAACCGCAAGGTTAGAAAGTGTTGACTGGAATAATTGGACGTCAATGTTATATGTTCAGTATCGAAGAATTTTTGATACTTTTACTGGTGAATATTTATGGATAAATCCAGTATATCATGCTATTGAAAGGCATTTATATTGTGATGCAGTTTATTTCTTAGCTGAGCCAGTTGCCGGTATTGAGAAAGGTGCAATTAGTGAAAAGATTGATCTTGCATATAAAGGAAATCACACCCAGCGTGGTGATTTGCAGGATAAAAATCTTAATATGGTTATTGTAGAACCTCAGGGTAAATATATATTAACTCAGTTAACTACATGGAAAAGATTATCAGTTTTACAGAGAGGACATGTTGCTAAATTTGTTGCATATATTCGTAAAGAAATTCCTAAATTTCTCAAGGATATTTTACAGAGAAGAGCAACTTCTTATTGGATAGGTCAAGCACAATATCGGACCAGTGAATTTTTATCTAAATTTTTAGAATCAAGTGTTGAAAGATATTCGGTTCTTAAAAGTTTCACTGTAAGTGTTGTTTTTGATGATGCTAGAAATGAATTAAATGTTTATGTTGATATCACACCGATCAGATCAATTGAAAGAATTAATGTATTTATTATAGTTCATTAATGTTAAAAATCGGCAAGATCTATATTACAAGATCTTGCCGATTTAACAATTTACTTAAGGAGAATTTTTATGGCTGATGCAACTTCTATTATAAGTAGGCTTGCAACCAGATTTAATAATGCTATTAAAGACCGTGACAAGCCAGATTTTTTAACTCGTGATATCGGTGGTCAATGGAGAACAAATCAACCTTACATCTCAGGATATTTTCAGTTAGTATTTGGATTGCCACAGATTCTTTTTGATGGTGCTGATAATGCAGCTGTTGCCGCTAGATGGTTACATAGTACTTGTGAAGGGTTTACACCTCATACACAAAGTATTACAAAAATAGATATCATGGGACAAGGTCAGATTGGTTCTTCATATATTGCCAATATGATAACTACAAGAGAATTTTCTACAACTTTTAGGGAGTATCAGAACTTACCAATGTTAAATATTATTAAACGTTGGAATCCTTTTGATCCTTTTACTGGTGTAAGTGCTCTTCAAGGAAATCAATTTATTCCTATCAATTATAAAGGCTGGTGTGCAGTCATTCAGACTAAACCAGTTAAGTCTCAGAATCAGGATATTTCTGTTGCTGATATAGAAGAGTGTTATATTTATCAAGGTGTTTTTCCAACAAATCTTCCTGTTGATGCTTTTGCATCAGATATTACAGCGAATGATACATCCCAATTATCTATAACTTGGAGTTTTGATGGTGCGCCACTCACATCTGCTGAGACTGGTGTTGCAGATAAATGTGTAAGTTTACTTAAAGATCTTAGATATATGGGTAGTGCAGATAGTACATTTGAACGTTATCTTTCTCATGGACAGTCATTAAGTCCTTGGGGATCTAATAGCGGTCAAGTCGGTACAGTTGTCTAAAATTTGAGAGCATATTTTTGCTGTGTCTACGCCTCCCAGCAAACTCCTTCGCTCTCTTCCCCCGGACCTCTCCTTCGTCGGAGAGGTCCTTTTTACCGCAAATCTTTTGTGGTCTTATTTTCTTTATAATATTTGATCATATAATAAATTCTATAAGGTTGTAAACTCATTAAAATACACAATATAGCTCCAAGAGGATGTTTTTTAAATCCAGCAATATTAGCATTTAATTCTCTTTTCCACACAATAATTTCTTTATCATTAACATGATATGTTTCATGTTCAATTAAAAAATTTTGTACACATTTTGGTAGATCTCTTCTGATAGAAATATTTCCATCTAGATTTGAATTACCAAATTTTGGATACAACTCTGATTTGGTTTTGAAATTAATTTTTATTTCCATTGAATTCTCCTAAAAAGAAATTGGGTGACCCGAAGGTCACCCTTTGTTTATGCAATTTGTACATCTACTTTTTCTTCTAAAGGTTGTATTCCTTCCTTCAAAAGTTCTTCATCTGTCCATTTTTTACCAGAATCAATACATTTTACTTTAATTTTACCAAGATAATATGGAAGATCTGCTTTTCTATTTTTCTTGGCGCACCATTGTTTTCCAAACTCTTCATCATTGAATGGAATCAGATCATCAATTCTCATCTCATATGGAGGAGCGCCAGCGAAACATCCAGAATCCTGGAACAGACAGAATCGTTCAATAAAACCATCCTTGTCGACAAATATGTCTGATCCACCAAAGATTCCATATGGATAGAAATATCCACAATCTTTTAAAAAATCTTTAATAATCATATCTTCTGGATCAATTGTATCATCCAGAGTTAAAATTTTTCCATCTTTATTAAAATATGAAGATGGAACATCTTTTTCAAATTCGATAACTATTTTCAGAAATTTTTGGTTTTGATATGTTTCAAAATCGAATTTTTCTTCTTTATTTATTTTTGTTTGTACAGCATCAATAACTTTACCATTTCCCAATTCTGGGTGAACTATTTTAACTCCTTTAAAAACATCTATAGCTTTCATAACTCCTCCTTAAATTCTCATATTAGCAGCAATACATGTTCCTGGTTTCTCTCGCTGAATGAATACAACACACCAATGTAATCTTTTTGCTTCTTTAAAAGCTTTAATAAAACCATCAAATGAAAATTCAAAATCTTGACATATATCATTGTATCCGAATACTTTATACATTTTTTCTCCTCCTTTCAATTTTCACATTTACGACATTCTTCGAGCTTCATTTTTTCTCCTTGAATTCAAACCAATTTATTAATCATTTTTTTATCTATATCAGTTTCGGTTATATCTTTTAATCTTAATCCGGTTATATTTGCTATTTCAAGCGCATTTGACTTCGGAATCATCCACATTCTGTAGAGATATCCAGTGTCTAAATTAAAATCTATTAACCCGGATTTCATTGTAGGGTGATACATCTTCCCATCGATAGATATGGGTAAAAATCTGGTTAATGCAATACAGACACATTCTCCTTCTGGAATAATTAATTTGACTCCATAAGTGCATTTTTCAGATATTACATTATCACTCATTGCAGCTTTTCCTTCTTTAAATTCAATTATCATTTTTATTCTCCTTCCTCCTTTAGAATTAATAAAGATATCTATTTCTAGACTCTTATTATACTTTATTATTTCTATATGAGAAGATTAAAAACAAAAAAATTTGGGTGACCCGAAGGTCACCCTTTGATTATGCAATTTGAATATTTGATATTTGCTATATTATAAGCTATAGCTGCATCCTCTTTAACATCAAAATAACCTAAATGTATTCGTTTTTTATTAATACTAATTAAAGCTTTCCATTTTTTATGATATTTATTCCAACTAACACCTTTATAACCATTATTATTTTGAATAGTTCTATTATTAATATTTTGCAATTTAGTACAAACTCTTAAATTCTCTTCAAGATTATTTAATCTATTTCTATTTTTATGATCTATTTCATATCCTTCTGGTACTACTTGTCCAGACATAGAAATTATTGCTTGATGTAATCTTATATTATGTTGTATATTATCTATATTTGACCATGAAGTTGCAACATAATTTCCATCTGTTAATCCCCATTTGTATTTTTCTATTTCTGATTTATATTTAAGATCAAAAATAGTTTCAGCAACTTCTTTACATTTTCGATTATATAATTTCATTCTACAAATATTATTTTCAACTATAATTTCATTTGGATCATATATTGTTCTTTCTAATATTTTACCATGAATTCGGATTTGTTGATAATGTTTACTACAATAATCTGTTTTTCCGTAACAATTTTTAACACATTTTTCAATAGAACAAATTTTCATAATAACTCTCCATTAAATCATATTTATAAAGGTAGCCCAGTTTTTAACGTTCTTTTAAATCAGTACAATGTATTCCTTCATTGTTTTTTGAATTGATTTTACATCTATAATTTGATGAATCAAAAGTATTTGATTCTATAAATTCTCCATGTTCACAGGTTAAGCATAATTGTGAATCAGGCCAATCATATATAGTAACTATATAATACATTGTTTCTCCTTATAATATATTAATTATAGTTATGAATGTAATTACAACAAATATTCCAGTATGAAAACCTGCTGAAACCATTTTTGCTTCACCTGATTCCCAATTATATCTTGGAACAAATTGAATTTTCATATTTCCATCTTTATCTTTTACTTCAATTTTTTCAGTCATATGAAATTTTCTAAATGACCAAATTAATAGAATTACAACAAATGTATATATAATAAATATCATAACAGTTCTTGCAATATCTCTACCAATAACTTTATATACTAATAGAAACATTGCTGTTTTTCCTACTGGTGTTTTAGCAAATTCGTTTATATTTGTATTTAAACTTTTTGCCATTTCATCAATAGCTTTTCCAATTTCTCTTCCAACTCCAACCCAACTTTTAACATTTTCTGGAGTTGATTCTTGTTTTTTCTGACTATCAATAATTTCATTTCTTGCATCTTTACCTATTTTTGATAAATCAACTGTTACAGTTTGAGCAACTGAAAAAGTTGCTGATATCAAAATCAAACATATTACAAGGTTTATTATTTTCATTTTTTCTCCTCAACATCTACATATGAAACTGATTTAGCAATTCTATCACAAGTACAAAGAGCAATTCTTTTTGTATCATATGTCACTTTTACTAATTTACCACTTACTGCCGCAGTTTTAAATATTTTTATCATATCTAAACTATTAGGTATAAGTACATGTACATCTTCAGTAGACATAGAACCTACTCCATTTCTCATAATACCCATACTAATATCAGCAGCAACATAATCTGGACAAATAATTGGTGTTTCATTTGTTACTTTTTTAACTTGACCTATTAATTCACTATCTCGTTGGGTATAACCACAACTACTAATTAATATGATCATTAAACACATTACAAACATTTTTATTTTCATTTTTTTATCCTGTCTATGAGATTTGTTATTTCTGTTTCTGAAACTGGTTTAAATCCCCACATTTCAACACCAACATTAATTACATTTTCTTGTATTAGAAATAGGTCATGAATATGACCACATATGAAAATTTTATTTCTATCAATACAACTAACACAAGGGTCGTGTACTAAAATAACTTTATATTCTTCTCGATATAATGCTTCTTCATTTGTTATATTTAAATCTAATTCTAAAGCTGTATGAACAGTTTTAAATCCCATTCGAACATAATCAAATGGTTTGAACTCATCATGATTACCAAGAATCAAATGATGAGTTCCATTTAACTGATCAAATATTCTTGTAATTATATTAAGTTCATAATGTCTTGCCATTGCAAAATCACCAACACAATAAGTTACATCATCATCAGAAACAACATCATTAAAATTTCTGATTAAAGTTTTTGTCATTTCTTTGAGATTTCTAAATGGTCTTGATGCTAAAGTTAAAATTCCTTCATGATTGAAGTGAGAGTCAGACCAGTAATATTTCATTCTTTCTCCTCAATTGTAGTCACAACAGTTTGAGCATTTTCTAATAGTTCTAAATGACCTACTTTACTTCTTTGTGTTCTACTAATTGTTTTAATATATTTTTCTTCTAATTGTAAAATTGTTGCATGATCAGGAGCATCTGGATGTTTATATGTAACTTCTATAATTTCCACTAAATCAATTGAATTATATTCTAAGTTACTAGGTCTTGTATACCAAGCAATATGTTTTTCTTTTATTTTTTGTTCTTCTTCGATATTGATTATCATTCTTTCTCCTTATAAGGATACATCTTCTCCATTTGAGCATAATAACGATCAACTCTAGATCGATCTATTTCTTTTTCAATATTACCAATTCTTCTTTCAATTTTATTTTTTTCTTTTCTTGACGCTAATCGTTTCATATTAATTAGTTCATTTTTTTGAACTACAAGATTTGAAAGTGTCATATTATGGCCTCAATTTAACATCATATACAAGATTATTATGAATCAAACCTCCTAACTTAACAGCTTCATTCATTTTATCTTTATATATAACTTTGCTAATTGTAAAACCAACAGACATTCCAACTAATACCCAAATTATCAGAATAGTTAAATGTTTCTTTAACCAGATATTGAGTTTATCCCACCAATCTATTGGAGAATTAAAAGTTTTTACTTGTTGTTTCTGATTCATTATTATTTCACTTTCTGGATTGTATATTCCTTCACTCATTTTTAACTCCTTTTACATTTTCTTGTATAAACTCTAAAAGATTTCCACCTTCAAATTTATATCCTTTTATTCCAGCGGCAAAAGCTGCTTGCATATCTCTATCACGATCTCCAATCATAAAAGAAGCACCAGTATTTATTGGATTATTATCAAAAATTGCCGATAGAAATAAACCTGTCTTTGGTTTTCTACAACCACAATCATCTTCATCAATATGTGGACATATATAGAATGCATCGATTTTTTTGCCGATATTAACTTCTAATGTTTTATTTATCCATTGATGTAATTTATCGACTTGTTTCTTTGTATATAATTTTTTACCGATACCACTTTGATTAGTGATAACAATAACTTTATATCCATTCTTTTTTAATAATTTAATAGCTTCTTTAGCTCCATCGATCCATTTAAAATCTTTCTTATCCCAAATATATCCAACATCATGATTGATAACTCCATCACGATCTAAAAAAGCAATCTTATTCATTTATTTATCCTTTTATAATTAAATTTTCTATAAAGCGTTCAATTACAGTTTCAAAATATGATTGATGTTGATATGGGTTATCTTCTTTTTGTTCAATAATTGCTTGAAGTAATTTTTCTTTTATCATTTTTGAAATTTCTATTTTATCATTTTCATTTAATATTATATTATAATATTTTTTTGGTTCTAATGTTGCCATTATTTTACTTCCTTATCGAAATGACCCATATTATAATGTTTTTCAAGATCTTCCATATTATTAATTAATATATTACACGAACAAGCTATTGAATCTTTTCCTCTTATAGTATCTACAACTTCATCTAATGATGGTCTTATCATTTCTTTCATTTCTAAAGGTGGAGTATTTATATAATCAATTATAAAGTTTATTTGATTAGAACATTCATTAACTTTATTCCAAATATCAGTTTGCCAAGCATGTCTAACTTTAAGACCTTGTGATGCACCAGTTTTTTCATTTACAATTTCTTCAAAAAGTGGTGGTAATTTTTCAATCTTTTTCATAACCATTCTCCTCTAAATGTTTAATTAATTCTTCTTGTGTTATAGCGGCAGTTCCTAATTTTTCAACTACAAGTCCAGCTGCTATATTAGATAATTTAACAGCTTGTTCAATTTCTGCTCCAGCACCAAGTGCAAGAGCAAGAACTGATACAACTGTGTCACCTGCGCCGCTAACATCATATACTTGTCTAGCTGTTGATGGAAAGTCTAATCTATCTTTATCTCTACGAAGAAGAGTCATACCTTTTTCACCTCTAGTGATAAGTATATTTTTAATATCAAAACTTCCATTTAAATAATCTAATTTATCAATATCATCACTATTTGTTACAAGAAATAATTCTTTCATATTAGGAGTTATAACAGTTGCTCCAGAATACTTACGCCAATTTTTTCTTTTTGGATCTATTATGATTGGTTTATTTCTGAAATGGGACATTACAACATCCAATATATCATCTGTTACTGTTCCTTTATCATAATCTGATATCACAACAACATCAAAATCTTCATAATTATTTATATTATCAAATATTATTTTATTTTCATCAATAACAGATATTTGGTGATTTGGTTCTTTATCTATTCTTACAATTTGATGACCATGAGCAACTATTCTATTTTTAGTAATAGTTGACCAAAATTTATCAATAAATAAATTTGATCTTATATCAAAATTTTCAAATGATTGTTTGAGAATTTTTCCATCATCATCATCACCAATTACACCTGTTATTTCAACATTTCCTCTAAGTGATTTGATATTATAAGCTGTATTGCCAGCTCCCCCAGGTCTCATAGTTGTTCGTTCAAATTTCATAATAGGAACTGGAGCTTCAGGAGATATCCTATCTACAGTTCCTATTGTGTATTTATCTAACATTACATCTCCAATAACAAACACTTTAACTTGACTAAATTTTTCAATTATTTGTTTCATTATTTTTCTCCAAAATATCTTCTATAAAAGTTTTTCTCACCATCATGGTGATTACTTCTTTCAATACCATGTTCAAAAATAGCGCTTTTAATTCTTTGTAGAAATCTAGGCATCTCTTTTTCACTAGGTTTCTTTTTCATTCCTAATAACATTACAGCATCACCCAATGCTTCTCTTAATTTCCAATTATTTTGTCTTTCACAAAAATTTTTATAATCTTTAAGAGATTGTGTTACAGATCCTAAAATTTCTGGAATATGTTCTGGATATTCTGAAATGAAATTCTTAATTTTTTTAAGTTGTTCTTCTTGTTCATATGGTAGCATTTGTCTCCTTTTTATATGAAATGGTGCGCTATTACGCCAAAAGATTCCAACCCTGTATCCCACCCATGGCACATCACTTAAAGCTCTTACCCCTTTAAGCATTTTGCACCAGGTGGAGTGTTCATATCTACTCTTTAAAGGATGGCTGCTTCGAGGCCTACCTCCCATTTCATTTATTAGAAATGTTTATCGTTACGAAATGGAATATTATCATAATTTCCATAATCACCAAAAATTTCCATAGGAACTAATATTTGTTTATCATTATGTGAATGATTTCTAAGATTATATATAATACTAGACATTCTATCAATTGTTTTTTGTAACTTTTTCACTTCTATTCTTGTACGTTCAATTTTTTCACTATCACTAAGTTCTTCCCAATATTTTTCTCTACTACATACTGCTTTGTCTTGTTGTTCATCCATTTTCAATTTCTCCTTTCATTCTTTCTCTGATAGTTGTATATATCATATGATTGATCATGAAATAAACTTCTTGAATAATTTCAGTTATAAGTGATGGTATTCGAATGGTATAATTACTATTATTCACTAGATTTATACTTGGATTTTGTCCAGCAAAAGTAATAATTTTACATTTTACACGTTGCCCTTCAAGAGCAGCTCGTAATATATTTTTTGATTTGCCGCTAGTTGAAAGTAATAATAAAACATCTTTTTTATCTAAAAAAGGTATAAGTAGATTATGAAAAACATATTCATAAGATACATCATTACCCATTGAAGTTACAGCTGAAATGTTTTCTGTAAGAGCGATTGCTGGAAGTCCTATACACATAAATTCACCAGCTAGATGAATCGCATCTGCAGCACTTCCTCCATTACCACATATTACTAATTTACCACCTCTTTTAAAAGATTTAAATATAACATCAATAATTTCTTTAATTATACCATTATGTTTTTCATTTTCATCTAATAATTTTATTGCTTCACAGTGAATTTTCATATATCCATTTTCAGGAAGACATGATTTTTGAATATTACTAATAATATTAGTTGTTGAATATTTATCAAGTCTTGGAATAGCAACAACTTCACCACTCCATTCTTTTACAAGTTCTTCTTCAATCTCTAATCTTCCTTCCCAATCTCCACCTTTAACAATAATATCTGGTTTTATTCTTTTTATTAAATTATCAGGTCTTTCTTCATTAAATACAATAACATTATCGACATATCTTGTATGTAATAACATTACTTCTCTATCTACCTGATTTCTAAAAGGTTTTCTTCCTCTTAGTTTCTCGAATGATGAATCACTATTTAAACCAACAATTAATTCATCACCAAGTGATTTAGCTTTTCTAAGTAAATGAAGGTGACCAGGATGTAATATTTCAAAACATCCATTAGTGAATACTGTTTTTGGTTTCATTTCTTTTCTCCTGGAATTTCACATGTAATACTTTTTGCTCCAAAGGCTTTTTGTTCATATTTGATTAATCCTTTCACAGCTTCACAACTTTTAATAATAGATAATTCTGTTTCGTGTTCTAATAGTAATATTTTTTCTTGATGATCATAATCTTGTTTTGAGCTACATGAAACTAATAATAAACTAATAAATATTAGTATTATATATTTTTTCATTATTTATCCTTTATTTTGTTATAATATAAAATTAGAACTTCTAAGGCACAAGAAAGAGCTTTGTATTTTCTATCAAAACTTTTTTGTATACAACCTCCATCGAATCTCACTTCATCATTACGCCACCAATAAACTCCTTTCATGTTCAATCTATAATCATTTTTCTTGTTAAATATATATCCAACAACTTTATGATTATATACTAATTGAGTATTTCCATTTGGTAATCTATATGTTGAAAACGTCATTTGTTCTCCTCAAGCATTCTAACAGGTTTCCCATGAACGATGGCGTATGCTATTTCTTTTTTCGTACTTTCTCCAATGTAACCACCAACATTAATAATCAACACTTCATCAGCAAGATCTATTTTTCTGAGATGTAATTTGTCTAACATCTTTTTGACTTCTCCGTTCATATCTATTCCTTCAATATGACCAAATAATCCAACTGTTAAAACAATTTTACCTTTTAATGTTTCTTCTTTCATTGCTTGTTCATATTCATTTTTAAATCTTGTTGAACCACAAAGACATACTATTTTGGGTCTATCCATTTCTCCTCCTTTCTCAGTATAAATCCTCAGACATTAATGTTGGTGATGCCCAAGGGTCTTTATGGTCTATCAATTGATTACACTCTACCGCTATTTTAAATGCTTCGTGTCTATCCACAAATATGTCAGCATCAGTTATAAAACCCTGTGTATACTCAGAGTGTTTAACGGGTCTATCTCCCGTTTCTTCAACTATCTTTTTTATAACATCACCATGACGTTTACCTGTCCAGACCTTACCATCACTAATCCTTTGAATTGCTGATTCTTTAATCATAGTTTCTCCTTTAAAAACAATACAGGGAATGGGGTAGCTGAGCCCCACAAGCGGGATTTTACAAGCTGCGGGCTCTTAACCCATGCTAACCCTCGATCACTTCGCCTTATCACGTCCCTGTATTTTTATTATTTGTTGGCACAGAAGATAGGGATTCAAACCCTACACGGACTGGACATTCTCATTCTTATACGTCCTTTCTTCCTTAATCAGTACTTTATAAAAGGCATCAATCTCATATATTTCCCTTTATCATCTCCATCCTGAGATGTTCAGGATTGTGTCTACTCATTCCACCACTTCTGTGCCGTTAATTTTAATCTTCTTTTCTTATCTTACCACATTTGTGACAAGACCATTCGTGATCTTTTACAACAGTTTTCCATCTGTTATAACCACAATCACAAGGTTTAATATCATCTTTTCTTTTATAGTTTCTTATTTTTTTCTTAGGTGACCACATGTTTTCTCCTTTATTTGCCTATTGTTTTTTTACTTACAAATCCACCTTTTCTTTCAGAACCACATTTACTAGTTGTAACTGTTATAGATTTATCTGAATTTACATATGTTTGAACTGATGCTTTATTTGTTTTTGTAACACTATCAGGTTTTCGATTAGTTACATTGTTTTTCATAATTTCTCCTTGTTAACTATCACGATTTGATAATGCTTCTTTAGCAGCTTCTACAGCAATCATAACAACTGCTGTAAGTACTGTAACGCTAACTCCTATTACAACTTGTTTTATAACATCAATTGACTCTTTTTTAAACCAACTCATGTTGTTCTCCTTTATTGTAGTTTTTCATATATGGATCTATATTGTCCATAGCTTTTTGAATATTAAAACATATTTTACTTCCACAAATTGGACAATTTTTAGTTGCTCTTGTATCATAAATAATTTCACATTCAATACATAATACAGCATATCTTAATCCTATAGAACTAATTATTTGTGTATTATTTGATATAACTGAAATTTGTATGTCTTCTTTTTTAAAGAATTTATTTATGAAGTTGTTCATAATCTAAACTCTTGACCTTTCATGACAAATCCTTTAAATCCATCATGTTTAGCAGCAGGAAGAGGACCATCTTGATAATGACATAACCACATCTTTTTACGAATATTTTCAGGTAGTGTTAATAGTTCAGAATAATGTGCGTGAACTCCACTTTTAAAAGGAGTTGTTTCACAGTCCTGAAAAATTAAATCTGCTGATGCATAAAAATCTTTAATCTGATTAGGATTAAACTGTGTATCTGTTGTTATGAATATATTTTTAGTTTTAGTTCTTAATTTCAATCCAAAACATGGTCTAATACTAAATCCATCCATTATATGTACTACCTGGATAGGTGTTATTAAAATATTATTCCAATGAACAGTTTCATTTTGACTAATAGCAATTACGTTAAAATAATCACTTAATTTCATTATCTTATTTTGAATACTTCCCAAACCACCAGATAATGTATTTTGCCATATTGATTCTTCTAAGGCTTTACTTATTAATAGATCAGGTTTAGTACAAGATGGATCAAAATATCGGCAAAAAGCTAAATATTCTAATCCACCGGCATGATCTGCATGAAGATGTGAAATATACACTTCTGTTATATCTTTATATGACATTCCAGAATCTTTCAATGAAAATCTAATATCTGAACCTGCATCAATTAAAAGTTTTTCTTTACCTTTAGTTAATAACATATTTGTTTGATAATTTGTCATTGAAAAAGCACTTCCACTTCCTAAGAATTTTAGTATCATTTTTGTTTTTCCTTTTTAGATTTTTATGGTGGCGCTGACTGGACTTGAACCAGCATGGAGAAAATCTCCGAGAGATTTTAAATCTCTTGTGTAAACCAATTCCACCACAGCGCCGATTATGTTAAGATTTACATTTATTTAATAGAATAATTGTTACTTTCAAAAAATCAACAAGATGATCAGCATCATATACACTTTCATATTCAAAATCTTCTTCAGCTTCAAATATCGAAATATATTTACTATTGATAGTTTCTCTTTTTTCTTCTAATTTATCCATTTTTGAACTTTTTTGTTTATCTTCATTAAGCATTTCTAAATTTAAAACATATATTTTTTCTTCTAACATTGTTAATTCAATGATATCTTTTTTTATTTCATCTATTGTCATTTTTATTTTCCTTTTTTGTATTATTTGGCGGAGAGCGTAGGATTTGAACCCACGAACCGCTTTCACGATTTCTAGTTTTCAAGACTAGCACCATCAGCCTCTCGGTCAGCTCTCCATTTAATTATTTGCCGATTTTAATTTTCTCTATAATTTTACAATCCTCTAAATGACAAAAATCATCAATTCTACAATCATAGCAAACTGTTAGATTTGGACAACAATCTTCAACTATTCTAAAAACATCATTACCAAATCTACCATGTAGTTTATTTAAAATAAATGTGATCATTCTACTATTTTTAGCTGTAATAAGTTTACAATCATTACATTTCTCATCACATAAATATCTTCTATCTTTCATTGTAATACTCTCTTTTTATATGAACAATTTTAACACACTCACATGGAACTTTTCTAACTCTCCCAGAAAGTCTTTTCTTAGGAACTGAACCTTCACCTTTACAAATTAAACAGTTTGGATCAGGATGTTTAGTTTCATATGGTTTGTATCTATCAATTGTAGAATCTATTACTTTATTAATATCGACCCCAACAAATGTTGCCATTGATGTTAATGTTAATAAACTTTTATCTTCCATCATAACATTCCAGTTACATAAATTCTAACATATGGTATATCAATAGCATTAATACAATGAGTAACAGTAACTACTTTTCCAATTGCTCCACCACTAATAGATCTAATAAAATCTCCAATTCTTGGAACAGCAACAAATGTTTTTGGCCAAAATAATGTTTTAAGATTATCTTCGTTTGATGTGACTTCACCTGCTATCATTTTCTCTCCTTAACATACACAATGATCTGGAATTTCCATTAACCAAACTCTCCAATATTTTTCTTTTTCAGCAAAAGACATATCTTTAACATCTAAATCTTTTGGATGTCTATAAAAATCATTACCTAATTGTGATAATTTTTCATCTTGTTTTAAATTCTTTTTTAAATGTTGTAAAGTACAATAGTTACATTTTGTTAGTTCACTCATTTCATTTTCCATTTTGCTACAAGTTCCCAATTTCCAAATCTTTCATCAAAATATATAATCATATCAGAATCATTAATAGATGTAGATAACGTTTCAATTTCTGTTTTTAATATGTTAGATTCAAATTCTGCAGTTTGTGATATCATATTTTTTAAATGTCTAAACTTTTCTAATTTTGCATTTACTTGAATTTCAATTAATTCTTTTATAATTTCTTTTTTAAAAACTTCAAGTATACTTTTTATTTCTTTTTCTAAGTCCATTTTATATTCCATCCCAAGGTGAATAAAGATTTAGATTACCTCTTTTTTTGATTGCCCAACGATGACTTCCTGGACCAATAAATTCTATAAATCCATTTTCAGTATCATTAACTCCAGATACTCCACCATGTCTAATATCAAAACCTTCAGAAAAATCTTTGCCTCGAACATTGAAAAATGCCGTTCCTGGTAATCCATTTTGATCATTTTCTGTTGGCTTTAAAGTAACATCTAAAATATCTGTTATTATTATTTCATCAAAAATAATATCTCTCTCATTTGCTAATCGTTGATCAACAAGAGGACCACTATCATATACCTTTCCACCAATCCAATATACACTGTTATCAACTATATCTGTAAGATCAGGAAAAAACTTTCCATCCACCATTAAGTACATACTACCTCCTTTTGAAATTAAAATATATTTATATTATTTCTATATGAATTAAGCTAAAATTAAAAATTATCGGCAAGACCTATTTCTAGATCTTGCCGATATTAATTTATTTCCAATTATCCTGAATCACCACTTTTCCATCAATATGGGTGTGGCGTCCAATTTTATCTATGAGTTTATCATGTTCTAATATTATATCTATTAATCTATCATTAATTACAGAAATTTCTCCATCAATTCTTTTCATCCATGCTATTACAGCTTCAGAGAAAGATGAGACTTCCACTATTCCTTTAACTGTTTTCTCTTTAGGTTCTTCAATAATAGTTTTCTGTTTAGGTTCTTCAAAGATAGATTTTATCTTTTGTTGTCTTGTAATAAGTTCTCTTGGTGGAACTACAAATTTCAAATCCCAATCAAAAGTATACTTTTCTAAAGCAACCCAAGGATTTGTTATTTTAGGTAATTTTATAACTCTTTTATAAAATTCTTCCCAAGACACAGCACTTTTTACAATTGTTGCCAATTTAAAAAGTATAGTATCAGGAATCAATACAATATCGTTACCAGTTATTCCTAATTTTTTATTTCTAAGTTTTGAAGCATTAAATGTTTTGATAAGAGTAGTTGCTATTTTATATCTAAGAGTTTCGATATCATCACATTTATGTTTCATTGCCGATAAAATAAAATCTATTTGTTTTCCATTTAATTTTTTAAATTCTTCTATTATTTGACTGTATTGTTTACTCATTTTACTCCTTTAGTAATTGAGTATATAAGTTCATTACATGTTTAGCTTGCTTATGAGCTACAGGATTGTTTCCACCTTTATATAAAGCAAGCGCCTTTTGTAAGTCTCCATTCGTTTCTTTTAGTTTTTGTTGCAGAATACGTACTCCATGTAAAGTATCTACATCGCTAAAAGAACTTGCTGTTGGTGTTTGTAGAATTCCTTTATATCTAACAGGAGTTCTATTTTTAGGTCCAACTGCTTGTTCGTCAAAATTTGATTCTGTTTTCATAAGAGCAGTAATTAATTTATTATTAAGTCCTGTTTGTTTATGTGAAACTAGAATCGCCTTTACCAGTTCCGGTACTTTATTTTTTGGAGCATGAAGTCTATTTAAATCTTTTTCAATTTGTTCTGATAATAATTGATCTTTTGTTTTTAAAATTTCTATTTTTATTTCTTGCTTTTTTAGTACCGGCACTGGCAATGAATTGTTCAAACTATTATATGTAACTACTACAAAGTATATACACATACATTGAATAAACAGTCTTGTCAGTAACTTCATTATATACTACCTCCTAAGTTTTTCTATTATCATTCTCTGAAATTTTTTGAGCTTTTTCTTGTGCTTTATTTGCAAATTCATTAACTTTATTTCTAAATTTATTACTATAAATGTATAGGCTTATCGCCCATCCAATAATTAGTATTATCCAAAACCAATCCATCATTTATACCTTATCTTTATCTGAAATATCTTGAGCTGTACCTTTTATTTTATCTGCTCCAGCATCAACAACTTTTTTGAATGTTTTACTATAAATATATAAGGTTATCATCCAACCTATAAAACATATTATTGCTGCCCACACCCAAAAGTCCATATTAACCTCCTTTTTAGTCGTTTCTTATATCAATGATTTTTGCTAAATAAATTGAATAAGAATTTTTTGGATCTTTTTCTTCAAATTTAAATAAATTATTTAAATATTTTGAAATTTTATTTCTTTTCTTTAAAATAAGAGTATGAGTTGATGTGAAATCACTAAATTGTTCTTCTGTTATAATATTTTCAGTAACTAATTGTTTAAGAATAACTTCTTTAATATTATCACCAAAATTTTGTAGATCTTCAAATGAGTAATCAAAATGTTCTATTATCATTTTACCTCTTTTTGTTAGATTGAGTTGCAGGGGTCAGACTTGAACTGACGACTTGAAGCTTATGAGGCTTCCACGCTACCTCTGCGTCACCCTGCAAATCTTTTAAGAAGGAGGAATTGGCTCAACTTTCCCTAAATTATTGTCGACAATTAAATGTCATCGGATGTTTGGCCATTCCTCCCAGTTTATTCTTTTTTTGTTTCTTCATTAAACCGCTTAAGAGTTTCAACGGCTCCTTCTAATTCTTTGCCGCATTTTTCACAAACTATTAAAGGTTCAGGACAAGGATCATCTTCAGGATTATAATCATATACTCCTTTTTTAACTACCTTTCCTTCTAGAGTGGCAAAAACTTTATCACCCTTCTTTAATGGCTGTTGACAAATGTAGCAGTTCTTAGCTGCTGCCATAATTTAACCTCCTATTTTATAAATAACAGAAGATAACTTCTTCTGGAGTTATCTTTTCTAAAATTTTTAAAACAACATCTTTATCTAATCCTCCATTACTCACTCCTGGTATCGGCAAATAAACTTCTTTAAGATTATTATCTTTTATTAAATAACTTAATTGAATCATACTTCTTTGAATAAGTCCTAAATCAGCTTTACACCAGAAACCTGGAACATTTTCATCTGTTGGTTTAAATCTTGGTTTAATATGATCTAGTGTTTGTTCATAATTTCCATATGATGGTTTAACTGGAAAAACTATAATTCTTTCATATATAAATCCAACAATATTTCCATATTTTTCTAAATGTTGTCCTAAATTTTTTGGAAGATCTAAAATTAATTTTGCCATAGCAAGAGCATTACCTCTACCAAGAACACCCTCTTTTGATTTTTTTATATATCCATTTGTAGTGATACACACAATTTTACCTTGTTTCCAAAGTTCTACTATATTAGCTTTTATTATTTTCATTTCGTTCTCGTCGTGAACTTCTATCAAAAGCAATACTTGCTCCAATAAGTCCTAGAATAGAAACAATTAATACAACCAAGAAAGCTCCCAATATAAATTTAGGAAAAAATATACAAAGCCCTAAAACTATTGCTCCAAATAAACTAAATATCTTAGCTATTGCACTCACACTTCCTCCTTAAGGATATGTATTTAATTTTATTATTTCTATATATAAATAGATAATATTAAATTTGAGTTTAAGAATAAAAATTAGGGCGTCTTTGATGACGCCACTTGTTTTTTGTTGATATTATTTTACTCGATTATCAAATGTTCTCATTATTCTTATATTAATTTTATTTTCAGTTAACATATTACATATTGCATCTCTGAGATTTTCAAATTTTTCTTTAGTTGGTTCTGGTAAATTAACTTGTTTGTATCTTGAATTTACTCCAAGCCAAACATATTCTGGATTAATTTTTTTAATCATTTTTAAAAATTCATCATGATCAAAATCCATAACTGGTTCTATTGTTAGAATTTTATGAGGCCAATTTAATTTTAGAAATTGTCTATATCTAACTATTGGCGCTGGTGCTTTTGAAATTTTTTCATAACCATCATTTCTATTGGTTTCTAATGTTGTTATTAATTTCACATTATCTGGTAATATATCTAGAAATTGTTCAAAATATTTTGGTCTCTTACTTTGCATGAAGAATATTTTATTTTTATGCTTTATATTACTCATACTTTTAATTATTTTGATAGTAAATTCTGGATCACAAAATGATATATCTCCGTTACCACATACAAATATTGTTTTAGCACTAGGTATTTTATCTAGCCTATCTGGATGTGTATGTGGAATAAAGTTATAACAATCAATACATCTCTTTTTCTGTCGTTTAGCTTGTGCTTGAAAACTGGGTTTACAGTATTCACAATCAAACTCGCAACCTTTAAATGGGTTCCATGTCTTCACATTTGTATACATATTTGATTTTGTTGTCATTTATTTTTCCTTTAATCGGCAAGATTCTATTTCTAGATCTTGCCGATTTTTATTTATTCTTCAACATATCCAATTTTCTTATTTGGTGAATACTTAATATTCTTAATATCATGTTCTTCTTTAATGAATATTATTATTCCCATAACAGCTTGTGAATGTGAATATTGATATGATTCTGGGTATAAATACCAATGATCTGGTATCCAATATAATTTCTTCAATTCTTTTAAAACATCAAATATTGAATATTTAAGTCTTTCAGATTTTGAATATGGATTAACTAATATAAAATTTGAAATTAACATTAATTCATTTCCAATATTATAATCAATTAATGACATAATCTTTTTCAGATATTGTACACTATTTTTTGGTTGCATTACACCATCATAATTGATTATAGATATTTTAGGATTATAAATAACAACTTTTTCTAATTCTTCTACAAAATCTCCATGTATCCAATTAATATTCGGAAAAAATCTTTTATTTTCTTCAATAATAATTTCTTCTCTATCAACTCCAAAATACTGATCTGGACGAATTAGACCTTTTTCTGTTATATAACCTAATTCACCTTTTATTGGTTTATCTTTGTTGAAGTGTGAACCACACATTGCCCAATATTGACCATCTTCTGGAATTGATTTTCTTCCAAATATTTCTTTATATAAATTCACTATGGTAATAAAACGAGAAATCTTTTTCTGTTTTACATCCCATGGTGCGTTATATATATAATTTGGTAGAGATGATTTTTTATTAAAGTGAGGGTTGAGTTGCATATGATTTCCTTGGTTTTGGATTTTTTCTCTTAATATGAGCAAAAATTTCAGGATATTTTTGAATTGCTCGTACTAATCCTGAATAACCATTATTTTTTAACCAATTATGGTTTGGTAATCCATTATGTTTTTTAGCTAATTCTTCAGAAATTTTAATCCATTCATCAATAGATTTTGTTATATATTGTCTCTTAATATGATCAAATTTTTCTGGATATCTTGTAAGCATACCTGCCAATCCAGAATAACCATTATTTTTTAACCATTTAACAGTTGGTAATCCATTATGTTTCTTAGCTAATTCTTCAGCAATTTTAACCCATTCACTACACAATATTCTTTTTTTCTGTCTCTTAATATGTGCAAATTTTTCTGGATATTTTGTAAGCATAGCTATTAATCCTGAATATCCATTATCTTTTAACCATGTTGAATTTGGTAATCCATTATGTTTCTTAGCTAATTCTTCTGAAAATTTAATCCATTCATCAATAGATTTTCTTACTTCTTTCTGTTTCTTAATATGAGCAAATTTTTCTGGATATTTTGTAAGCATACCTGACAATCCTGAATAACCATTATTTTTTAACCAATCATGGTTTGGTAATCCATTATGTTTCTTAGCTAATTCTTCAGCAATTTTAACCCATTCATCTGGAGAAATCATTCTTTTCTGTCTCTTAATATGTGCAAATTTTTCTGGATATTTTGTAAGCATAGCTATTAATCCTGAATATCCATTGTTTTTTAACCATTTAGGTGTTGGTAATCCATTATGTTTCTTAGCTAATTCTTCAGCAATTTTAACCCATTCATCACATGTTTTTAACTTACTCTCATAAACTTCTCTAAACTTCTTAAAATGATCAATTCCACAAGTCTTTGTTGCAAATATTAGAAGATCTTTAAATATCTCATTAATAAATATCTCTTCAAAACCAGCATTAACCATCCAACTAACATCAACTGTTTGATCTTTCCAAGAAGGTTTTAATAATTCATGTTGACGACGAAGAATTTTAGCAATATGAACAATTACATCATTTTGATCTTCGATGATGTTATGATTTGTTAAAATTGTAGAAATACAATCATAAACTTCTTTTTTAGTTGGATTTTCATTATAGCTAGCCATAATTTCAAGATTTTTAACAATATCTTCTAAAATTAATTGTTGATGTGATTCATCTCTTGTTGCAAATTCAAAAGGATTTAATCTATATTGATTTTTCTTTTCTTCATTTTTTTCTTCTTTAACTGGATAAGGAATTGGGTCAACAATTTCCTGAAGAAGTAGTGAAGCAACAAAAGCACAATATGATTTATTTAAATGATCTCGCCGTTCTTCCTCATTTTTAAAATTAGATTCAAATGGAAGAAAACAATAGTATTCAATATTTATTTTTTCAAATAGATCTCTCCATAATCTTCCGAATCTTTGATATAATACCCTTAAAGATTCTGGAGGAGAAAAATCGATACATTGTTCAGCATATATCCAATCTGTTCCTTCATCAAAAATCTTTAATGTTAAAATAACATCAATATCATTTGCTTGTTTATCATCTAAAAGATCTAACTTCTTTTGATCTCGACCATATGTATTAATTAAATCAACAATTCTACATTCTGGCCAAACTTTTAAGATTTTCTCAATGATTTCTTTTTTGAAATCATGTTTGTTTTTCCCTTTGATGAGTCTACCATAAAATGGACAAAATATAATTGTTTTCTTTTTATTTTTCATAATCGTTTCAAAATCTTCGAAAATTTTATCTTTCTTATATATTACAAATGAAAATGTGAAACTTTCAATATTTTTTATATTTTCTCTCCAATGTTTATCAAGTGGCAAATAGAATTTATCGAACTTATCAAATTCTTCTTTTGGTATTATATTGTTTTTATCTCCACGAAAAGGGGTTGCTGTTACAAGCCAAAGAGAACTAGTCTGATTTCCATTGATTATTCTAACCATTTGACCCATTTGATTTGATAAAAAATCTGAATATAATATATGATGAGCTTCATCAATAACAACAGATGTATCATTAAAGTCTTCAGTTGTTAGTTTCATTTTATTAAATACAGTTGCTAAAGCTTGATGTGTTGTAATTAAAACTCTTTCATTATTATTGTTTGTGAAATTTTTCTTTTTCAGAAATTTCACAATAACTTTTTGTTTTCTTGTATAATTACCATTACAAAGATCGTGTAAAATATCCCAATGAATTATAGTTCCATCATCATATTTTAATATAGCTTTTCCAAATGATTTAGCAATAAGTGTTTGAGGAACAACTATAATAATTTTGTGATTTGGCCAATGTAATAATCTATGTGCCATAACAAAGTTAATTATAGCTGATTTACCACTTCCTGGTGGTTGAGTTAATAAAAATCTTATTGAATCTCTAAAGACATTAAATACTTCTCTTTGATTATCTCTCATTCCAAAAACTTTAAAATCTGAATTAAAAGTATCTCCTACATCTTCACTTTTTCCACCTAAAAACTTCGCAGCTTTTTTGATAGTTCTCCTGATTTGTTGTATTATCATTAACTCTCCTTTTAGATTTTATAGAAATAAATTTTATTATGTCCTATTATTTCTATATGAAACTAAGGAAAATAAAAATTATCGGCAAGAATCTATTTCTAGATCTTGCCGATAATATTAAGTTTTATTTATCATCTCCACAATTTTTGTAGCAATTTCAAATGATCTTTTTGTTTCAATGTGATTCCAATCAATTTCTTGAGTTTCTTCTGTTTCAAATCTTGGGGCTTCTCTTGGAGATATTTCATCAAGAGAAAATTTTTTTGGATGAATATTTAATTGTATAAAACCAATATCTCTACCATCTTCTTCAAGTATGATAGTAGTTTTATAATATTTTCCCAATCCTTCTCGAGGTACTAGATTAGCTATCATATCTTCTCCTTTTTCCAGATTTCTTATAACGTGTTATTGTGGTACAAATTACAGGACTACCATATATACTATATGGAAATATTTGTACTGTTTCTGTTTCTCCATTTTTAATTCGTAACCATATTTGTTTAATAAGTTTAAAGATTTTCATTTGATTTTTTCAAATCCAGAGGTTGTTCTTTTACTTATAGATTTACCCCACACTATATCAAAATTTTTCATAGCTTCTTCTGGAGTTTCTCCAAATGCAGATACACCACTTTGAATATTTTCTCCATAAAGAGCACACCAAAAACTTCCATCCATATATAATTTTGGTTTATATATTGTACTTGGTCTTAATTGTTCTTTAAGAATTTTTGATTGCAAATAACCATGTTCATCATTATAACCTATTTTTTGTTGTTTAAGTTGAAATTCATAACTATCTCTGTTAAGCCAAAATTGGTTTTCATCCATTTATCTTCAACTCCTTTCCATACCACTTTTCTCGAGCTTTTGAAGTCTTATTAAAACTCTTAAGACAATCAACAAGATAATGTGCTAATATAAAATCTGGTGTATTTGATCCATTTTCCATGGAATGTTTATTAATTACTTCTTCAAGATCTTTTTGAAATTGATCATAATTAATTTTAGTATTTGGTTTAAATGTTGGATTTGGTATTGCTTCTGGTTTCATTTTTTCTCCTTTGTTCACATATCTTATGTAATTTAAGATTAAGTTCACATGTCTTACAAAGTTTAAGATTAAAATTATGTTTCTTCAACCAATCCAAATCATAACCTTCATAATCACTAGATCCACAAAATGTTGATACCATTGATCTTGGTAAATTTGGACATGATTCATATAAATGATATGTTTTAGCTATTTTTAAGTTTGCAATATATACTGTCATCTTTCTTCCAAAGGAATTGTACTCCAAATCTGATCTAGTTTTTCTTTATATTTAATATAATTTTTTTCTTCTTCTATTTGTTTATCATTTTTTAATTTTTTTAAACTTTCTATTATTGGTTTAGCTAGATCATCTGATAATATTAAAAAAGGTTTAAAATAATATCCTTTTCCAAATTCTTTTGTTTCTATTAAATTACTATCATGATCATGAATTTTTGTTACTGTTCCCCAAAGACAATATGGGAAACGATCATATTTCCAAAAAGCTGTCATTTTATTACTCCTCATTTTATCATTTCAGTTATAAATGCACCAATATGAAATATTTTAGTTTTAATTTCTAATATATCGATAGTACTTAATTTGTATGTTAATCTATCTTCGATTACTATAATAACATCATCTATAAATGAATCATCAACTATTTTATCTTTTAAAGTATTAGCAAAAACTTGTCGTTGTTCTTTAGTCACTGGAACATCCTGAATCTGAACTTCCAGAATCACAAGAATCTGAACTCGAACAATCTGAATCCCAACTTCCAGAAGCTCCACCTCCACTAAATTCTCCTCCACCAGATGAAATACGTTCTGTTTCAGAATCATCATCTAAACTTGATAATACAATTCCTGTTGCAACTGTAGCTAATAACAAATTATCAACTAATTCTTCTTCAGGTTTATTTTGATTTATTGCCGATAGATTATTTTTATCACCATAAACTGGTATTGGAATTGGATAAACCATAACATCATATCTATCTCTATTTGCTCCTCTTTCTTCAGTAATATCTAATAAATCAACATGAATTTCTGAAATAGAATATTTATATATTTCTTTAACATAATCTGTAAGTTCATCTAAAGTACCTGTTAAACTTTTATCTGATGAAATAATATATAATGAATCATTCCAAGGAAATCTTTGTGTTAAATTTCTAAAAATTTTAATATTATCTACTTCTTTTACTATTTTATGATTTGGTTGTTCGTACATTTATTCTCCTTATTATTTTATTTTATAATATCAACAATTAATAATCGAGTGTAAGGAAAATCTGCTGCATTTCTTGGAATAATAGCAGCATAACCAACGTCATTTTCTGTGTTGTTGATAATTATTCCTTCTCTACTACTTGATATAGATAGTTTATATTTATTTGATATAACGGCAAGATCTCTACAAAAATCTATAACTCGTTTTTCATCCATTATATTCTCCTAACTCCACTTGGTGCCCAAATATTTATATTTCTTATATTTAATTCATGTAATTTACATATATCATTAAGATTTTTTCTACAACATTCACGGCAAAGTGGAACTCTTTCTGGTTCACCCATAATATAACCTTCTCTCCATCTAATTGCATCTATATCTTTATGAAAGTAACATTTTTCATCCATTTGGTATCTCCTTAGTTTGATCTCTTAATCCATCAAATCTATTTTCATCCATTTCAATATTTTCTTCTTTTAATTTTTTCTTACCCAAATATATTTTTTTCTTACCAAAAATATATTCTGTCATTATATCTTTTTCAATTGGAGTCATAACAGCATGAATTTCAATTATTTTAGTAATATCATCATCATCAGTACAAGTAGATCTGAAAGTTAATTCTTGTATGCCAAAATCATCATCAATTTTAATATATTCTTTTAAAATATTATCTAATATTTTATGATATCTTTCTTTTTGTTTTTTTGTTAGTTTCATTTATTCTCCTATAAAGAGATAAAAAGGACAGGAATTATATCCTGTCCTTTTTAAATTTATTTAATATCTTCTACTCTTGTTCCCGACATCCACAGAATCTGCATCGAATTTGCCGATTTAATAATTGCTTCTTTAATTAAATCAAGTTCATGTTCTATTCCTGAAACTTCTTCAATATATGCTTGAAATGGAAGAGATACTTCTACGGTTTTTGCAAATTCATTATCAAGTTTTGTGTATTTTGAATTAGTTATAATACCTGGTTCATCACAAAGCAATCTATGAAGAGAATATTTTTCACCTTCTATTCGAGAATAATTATCTCTATCAATATCACAAAAAGCGAAAGCAAGTTTTAATTGTGGTTTAATATTTTCATTTTCATCAATATAACCATCTGAATATTTTCTAACGGCAATTGTTACTTTTCCAATCACTTCACCTTTATAAATAACTTTAAATGCTCTAAATCTTATTCCAAAATATTCAATCCAAAGTCTTTCCTGAATTTCTTCTTTAACTTCTTTTACAGTTAAATTATTACTAAAATCATAAAATTTTAATAAAGATTCAAGAATTGTAAGACCAGCTTTGTTTGTTAGTTTCACATTTGTTTCTTCTTGAGATTTTTCACAATCACAATTTGTACACATACTATTTCTCCTTTTGATTTTTTATAAGCTCAACAATTCTACCACAGGTAGTACTGAAGAGAGTATTCCATTGAGTCGTTCGATCAATTTCAATTTTAAATTGTTCCATTTTTTGTCTTATTAATTCTTTATCATAACTATGAGGAATACATAAACCATTTGTTTTTGATATATCTAATTGACCAAATAATTTTGGATTTTTAAATGAGCAATAAATGAATATTGCCGCTGAACCTATTGAAAATGTTTCTTTACCAATAATATGATTATACATTTTCATTCCATTGATAAACATGTCTTTTTTAGACCATTTACCTGGGAATGAAATAAAATTAAGATCTAAGTTATCACAACATTCATTGAACTGATTATGAAAATCTGTAACAATGTTTGTTAGATTTAATAATTTTTCTTTAATATTTATTTCAGGATTTAGAACTATATCTTCAATCATTTCTTTTAACATATCCTGAGTAATTTTAGAAGCATCAGATTTAACAACCTGAATACCTGTATATTTTACTTTTGGTTCTTTAAATATTTTACCTTTTTTAGCTAAAATTTTATATGCATAATTCTTTTTCACATCTAGAAACATAATAGAATCAAACAACATTTCAGATTTAAAGAATGTTGTATTATTAACAATTGGAATATTTGATTTTGGTAAAAGATACTCATTAAGGTATTTTAAAATAGCAGTATTAATTCCATCAGCCGCTTTATCGGCAAATTTCATTTTTTCTTCTGTTGTTAATTTTTCTGAATCTTTATTCGGAACAACTACAAAAATACTATCTGTGTCACCATATAAAATGTTCTTTAGATAACCAGATTCTTCTACTTTGTTGTAAAAATCTTTAGGTAACATAATTAGTTTCTCCTTCTATTTCATATATTATTTTTTCATTTCTGGAAAAACACTTTCAATATTTTTAGCTAAATAAATTCTTAAATCTATTGGAATATTATCATCATTTAAAAGAATTCCGAAATCAACCATTAAATAATAATTTATGTAATATTCTCTATTAAATTCTTCTGGGATTTTATCACAAGCTTTTTTTATTTCTTCATTCATTTTATATCTCCTTAATAAAAAAAGTAGGTAGACTACTTTGAAATTGAATCAAAAAGGGGGGGCAATTTGAGAGGAATTTCATTTCATCTACCTGTATTTTATATTATTTCTATATAAAAATTGTAATAACTAAATTTATCTTAGTTCACCACTCAGTCCATCATCTTCAAATTTAACATCAATTATTTCACAACTAAATTCTTCTTTGACTATTGATTTTTTAGCTTTAACATCAGGAAGAAACATACTTGGAAAACACAGATCAATTAAATCATCTACAACTGGTGGAATTTTTCCTTTATATTCTCTTAAGATACGACCAATGACTTGTATCAATGATTTTTTACCGGCAAGATTTGTTGCTAAGATCAAACAACTCAACTGAGCAAAATCAAATCCTTTACCAGCGAATGCATAAGTTACAATAAGTACTTTAACATTTTCTTTATCAACTTTTTCTTTTTCATCACCATAAAATTTTCTATTTTCTATTCCTAAATTTGTTAACTTTTCTGATATCAATAGAACCTGTTGTTTTGTAAAACACAGTATCATTATAATATGTTCTTCAAGTAATCTTCTTTTAACTAAACTAACAATTAGATCAAAATATATTGGACTTTTTACAATTATTGAATTATAAAAAGCTTTTCGTTTTATATAATCATTCATTTTTGACATCACAAAAGAATATTTTCCTGGGGTTTTGCTATCATAATAATTTAATACATATTTTGGTTTAAGTTCATAATGTTTATTTTCAAATATGATTTCACCAATAGTATTTTTCATTAAGATTTCAGCTATACCAGATTGAAATGGAGTTGCTGAAAGACCAAGAATGTTTACAGTTCTAAATAATAATGATGCTCTCGAGAATTTTGGAGCTGATGATGTACTATGAACTTCATCAAATAATACTAATCCAAAGCCAGCTTTTTCCATTTCTTCGAATGCTTTGGGAAGATTTGTTTTAACTTTTGAAATAAGAGTTTGTACAAAAGCTATTGAAATTGGTGTATCAGTTGAGAATAATTTTTGTTTAATAATACCAATTTCAGTTTCTTTTAAATCTGTAAATTCTTTAAAAGCAGCAACCCATTGTTTTAACAAAGGTTCTGTATCTACAACGATACAAGTTTTAACACCTAATTTTGCCGATAAATATACAGCAATAACAGTTTTACCAATACCAGGACGACCTTTAATTATACCATTAATCATACCATTTTTATTATATGTAGCAAGAACTGAATTAACAATTTCAACTTGCTCTGGTCTTAATTTGCCGGTAAATTTAAAGAATGTCTGTTTCATATATGGCTTGGTACTTGTAAATAATTTTAAACTTGGATCTGGAAATGATTTATAAAACAGTCTAGGGAAGAAAAGATTATCTCCATTCTGATATAAACACACTTCATTAAAATTTTCAGCTAGAACCGGATAACGATATAAATATGATTCTAGATTCTGTTTAGTTATATAACACCACAATTTAATTCTCCTTTATATTTTATTTAGTTGTGCAAATTCACCATGATATTGAAGAGCGGCAGTATTATATGATATAGCAGCATCTTTTTTATCATCAAAAAGTCCAAGATAAATTTTTTTATAATTAATTGTTATTTGAGCTGTCCATTTATTAGTTAATTTATGCCACCAGACACCTTTATAACCACTTGTATTTCTATTTTTTAATTTAATATTTTGAATGTTTTGTGAACGAGTACATATTCTTAAATTTTCTTCAAGATTATTTAATCCATTTGTATCTTTATGATCTATTTCGTATCCATATAATACTTCTTGTCCAGATAAATATATAATAGCTTGATGTAATCTTATTTTTTGATTATTATTATTTTCATTAATCCAAGAACATTCAACATATCCTTTATCAGTTAAATGCCATTTTCCTTTTTCTATAATATTTTTATATTTAAGATCAAAAATTGTTTCAGCAACTTCAATACCTTTATTATTATATAATTTCATTCGACAAATTTGATTTTCAACTATAATTTCATTAGGATCAAATTTAGTTCTTTTATTACGAATTTTCATATTTACTCCTTTATTCTTGTAATGAATTTGTATTTTGTTTCATCCTCCCAATAAGTATTTATAAGTACTCTATAAACAAGTTTATTATAATAAGGATATGTTTTAATTAAATCTTCACTATCTTGATCTGCAATTTCACACAATGCTATTGCTACAGCTGGTGATCTTGATAAACCAGCATGACAATGAACAATTATTGTACCGACATCATTATTAAAACTATCTACATAAAAATTTAATATTGTTTTAGCATGATCTTTATTAAATATTTTATATCCATAAGTTTCAACATCAAGATCATGAAAACTAAGTCTTAAAACACCATATCTTTTTTTATCATCTCTTAGATGATTTATAGTTCCAGGTTCAGTAATTGATATTAATGAATATGGTGTTTTAAGAGTTAAATATTTTTTTGCAACAAAATCTTCAGCCTGCCAAAGATTTAATATTTTGAAGTCCATAATTTACTCCTTTAAATTTCGAGGACACCATTCTATTTCAAAATTATCATCAAAAACATAATGATTTGGATACCAAGTAATTTCTTTTTTTGCCAACCCACAAACAAGTTGAACTCCTTTTTCTTTGTTTATTGTTCTTGGAATATAATGAAGATATTTTTTACAACTACCACATCTATATATCATCATTATCTCCTTAAAATCTCTCTATTAAACAATCATTATAAGCATCAATAATAACATTAACATGATCTGGGTGTAAACCAGTATAATTTGAAATATCGTTTATATATGTTCCATAAGAATACATATACATTATACAATTAATATAATCTATATCGATAACTGTATCAAAACTATATTTTTTCTTTTTCTCTTTTTTTATATAAGTTTTAGGATTCGAAACTTTAAAATGATCTACAAACGCAAACATATTTTCATCTAAGTCCATTTTATACTCCCTTAGTCATCATGTTTATATTCGTCAATTTTAACTAATTCAGTATTATTACAAACAGGACAACGTTTATCATCTTTTTCATCTACTGGATAATATTTTGATTCGCAAAGAGCACACCAATAATGAAAACCAAAATCTCTCCAATTTATTTTAGTTCTATCTAATTCCATTATATACCCTTTATCTGATTGATTCTTGCAAACTCACCATGGTATTGAATAGCAGCTGTATTATATGCTATAGCCGCATCTTTTGGATCATCGAAAAGTCCTAAATAAATTCTCTTTTTATTAAAGTTAATATAAGACATCCATTTTTTATTAGATTTATGCAAAATCACACCTTTATAACCACTTTTATTATCTGTTCGTAATTTACTATTTTGTTGATTTTGCAATTCTGTACATATTCTTAAATTATCTTCAAGATTATTTAATCTATTTGTATCTTTATGATCAATTTCATATCCTTCTGGTACTATTTGTCCAGACATTCTAATAATAGCTTGGTGTAAAGTTATATTATGATGATTACCATCTTCATCAATATAGTTACATGAAGAATATTTTTGTTTATTTAAACACCATTTATACTTTTCTATTTCAATTTTGTATTTAAGATCAAAAATAGTTTCAGCAACTTCAATATTTTTATTATTATATAATTTCATATGACAAATATTGTCTTCAATGATAATTTCATTTCGATCTAATCTATTTCTTTGATTATTTGAAGTTAAATCTCTGTGATTATAAAATTGTTGATAATGTTTTTTACAATATCCTTTAGCTTCATATTCTTGATTACAATTAGGAATAGAACAAAATTTCATAATTGCTCCTTTAAATTTAAATATTTTTTATCTGATTAAATTTCTGTCTAACTTTATTGGTTACAAAATGTTTCTCTTTTCCAGTAACATTTACATAATAATCAACACCACTTGAGATTTGATTACATTCTTTCCATGAGTTACTTTTTATATAAAATTTGAGGTTATAATCTTCAATTAAATATTTTTTTTCTCCATTTCGATCAATAAAGATTTTTACAATTTTATCATTGATTTCTCTAATATCGAAAAAGGTTAAATCTGGAGTAAGTTGTGTTATAATTTTGTTATCGGCAAGATTTATACTTGATGAAGAAGCCACAACTTGTTTAACTTGATCAATATTTTTAAATGCTGATAAATCATATTGAACAGGTTTTTCAACTTCTGTTTTATATAAATTATATATTGTTTGAAAACCTTTAATAAATGCATCCATTTGACCATAATTAGCTGCACTTGATGGGTGTATTATTGGAATCATTGAACAAGCAGATGTATCATATTTTTTACCATTTGCGCTTGTTATACTTTCATTAATACCAAAGAAACTTGATGCTTTTGCTCCCATAGGAACAAAACATTTAGTTGGAAATTTCTGAAATATTTGAGCAACTAGACCACTACAATTTAACATACAATCATCTGGTTTCTTAATATCTTTTTCATTTCTAGTATGACAAAGAATTATATTTGCAATTAACCATTTTACATGTGATGGAAGTTTAGACATAAAATCTCTTAAAACTTTACCTGATTTTCCAACAAAAGGTCTGTTAGCTTTTACTTCTTCTGTTCCTGGATTTAATCCAATAAAAGCAAGATCTATATCTTCAAAATCTTGACAATTTGTATCAAGCACTACAACTGGTTTACCAAATAATTCACATTTTAAACATTCAGGTCTTTTCAAAGCCTGAATTTTAATATCGTCACAAAATTCTTGAATTGGCTGTGATAATGTTCTAGTCATATCAAGAACACTGTAATTTCCAATAGTTAATGTTGCTGCTGGAGCTAATGTTTCAAGTTCAAGATTGATTGATGATTTTCCAGAATTCAAATGTTTATCCACTTCAATAACTTGTTCTGCACTAATTTTGCCGATATTAATTAGATCATAATAAAAATTCAATTCTAAATCATTAAAATGTTTATCATATAATTTATCAAAATATTCATGAAATAATTCTTTTATTTTAAATTTATTTTTATCTGCAAGATCATTGCTTTTTAAATAAAATAATTTTTTGCCGTTATTTCTTTGATTTACATCTATTAAATAACAAAAACTATAAAATAAACTGACTGTGTCAAATTTATTAAATTGATATAAACCATTCATATATTTATTTATATACCACACTAAATGTGGATAATTATAAACATATGAAGTTAATCTTTTTAGAATAGTATTGTCGAAATCATATTTTTCAATTACATTTCTAATAGCTGTTTCATCTCTTCTACTAAATAACCAACCTGATATTGCTTTAATTCCATCTAAATAAGATTTCTTTTTTTGTATTACATTTTTGCTTTTGGTTGGGGGCATATCAACCTCCTTTTACTATATTATTTCTATATGAAAATAATAAAAAATTATTTGCGGTAGTAATTTGTTTACTACCGCAAAATTTTTAACTTGTTTTAAAATGGAACGTCTGCGAATTCGTTAGCTGGACCAGAACCGCTTGGAGCTGCAGCTGTTTGATTTGGTGTTTCTGTTGATAACATTTTCATTTCTGATGCTATAATTTCCCAGACCTTATGTTTAACTTTACTTGTATCTTCCCATTCTCTAGTTTTCATTTTTCCTTCGATATAGACTAGTTTACCTTTTTTAAGATATTGACCAGCTATTTCACCCAATTTTCTCCAAAGAATAACTGTAAAATATTCAACACTTGATTGTTTATTTCCAGCTTTATCTTTCCACTGTTCATTACACGCAACACCAATTTTACATACTGCTTCACCAGCTGGTGTGTATCTGAGTTCTGGATCTGATGTTAATCTGCCGATAATCATTGCTTTGTTCAACATATTATATCTCCTTGTTTTATTTTATACATACTCTGATTCTTCTTCAAGAAATTCTGCCGTTATATCTCTCTCCCCATCATCATCTATTTCTTCCTCAATTACTGGAAGCTCAATAGGAAGACTTTCTATTTGTAAATCAAAATCTTCTTTTGGAATATAAGCTAAACTATCATTATTTGCATCTAAAATTACAACTCTATTAATTATATTGGGAATACCCATAAATACTTTATTAATAATTTGTACTTCTTTAGGTTCTAATAATTTAAGTTCATTTATATATTTATCTGTTGAAACATATATTCCTATCAATGGTTTTCCACAACATTCTCTAAGATCTTCTAATTTTTTATGACCATAAGATCTTGATAAATATGATTCTTGTTCTTCTGTATCTATTCTAAATAATATTAGATATTTACCATCATCAAGATATTCCATTTCACCAACTGATGGAGCATCCTTTTGAACTGGAGTATATGTTACTGTAAGATCATCTTTAATTATTTCTTTTTTATCATCTAATATTTCTGATATTATCTTATCAACTCCATCTTTATATTTACTTGCAATATCTGAAATATTTTCTTCAGAAAATTCTGGTCCAATAATTGCTGAAGGAACTTTAAATTTTTCTATAATTTCTTTTCTAAGTTCATCTTGTTGTGTGTAAACATCTGTTATTTCATATGTATTTCCATCGAAATGTTCAACAATATCTCCAACTTTTGATTCAACTCCAGCTGTCCAAGAATTATCAGTAATTATCTTTTCTAAATCTTCAAGAGTTGGTTCTTCAATTATATACTCAAGTGTATTAGATGTTTCATCATGTCGTGAATTAATTTCATCCATTATATGTTCATTATGATTAATTTTTTCATACAATTCACTAGAATAATCTAATTTATTCCAAAATTCTTTATCATTTGATATTTTTTCTACAACTTCATCTAAGACTTTTTGAGATGGTTGAGTTTCTAAATCAAGTTCTATTATAGTACATCCCTTACATAACATTCTTTCATCCATACCAAGTTTATCAATAAATGTTTTTTCTTTTTCTCCATCATAAATAAAATCTTTAAAGACTCTTATTTGAAGTCTATCATAATAAGTAGTACCACATTTATCACATACATAAATTGGTTTAAGTTCTCTTCCCATTTAACCTCCTTTTTATAGATTTGAATTTATCTATCAAAAATAAATAAGCCACATTTCTACATGTAACTTTTATTTGATATCTCTGACATATTTTTTTAGAACATTTATCAGATCTTTTATGATTTTTTGCATGATTACAACAAGTTATTCCATAACAAAGTTCATGATGATCACATTTAACATTCATTAATCCCCCAGAAATATTTATTTTACTTTATTATTTCTATATAAAAATAGAAGGAGTTAAATTTTAGTTTAACTCCTTTTTTTAGAAAATATTGTTACTGCTTAATTATTTGTTTATTGTAGCAGGTTCGCTTTCTTTATATTTTATAATTGGAATATCCTGAGGCGTTAAATGTGATTATGTTTGGCGGCAAAATATCTTCTGTAAATATTCTTTGAATAGAACAGAATAATAGTGTTGCTGCAAATGTATTAATTGCTTGTGATTGATCACCGAAGAAAACACAACCTTCATTATTTTCTTGTTGTTTTTCTTTTTTAAACATTTTTTTAAAGTCTATCGGCGCTTGATCTTTTCCAGAAATTTCTAATTTTTCAGTATTGAACCATGTGGTCACAATTTGTCCATTATAGAGATTATTGCCACTATCAATATAAATTATTGGTGGCTTATAATGTTTAAGAATATATTCTTCATTAATAATATTATCATCTTTATTAATAATAGGTCTTAATTCTTCTGGAAGATCATGTTCACGATAATCAATTTGTAGTTCTGATAAAGTTTTATAGATTAATTTTCGAGTTTTATTATTATCAACACACCCAACAATTATAACTAATAATTTTTTACCATCATATGCAAAACCACCATTTCTAAATATAATTTTATATTTAAAAATATCATCTCCTAATATTGTTTTAATTTTTTTAGGAGTAGTGAATCTTTCAACTATTCCTGTTAATTTTACATCATTATAACAACATCTATTAATAAGAGCTGTTGTTTTAGCTTTACTAATATCCCAATTATGAAAATTTTGTCTTAGAATATTTCGTTGTTCAACATGATCATCATCTATTAGATAATATTCAATAGGAACTCTAGATCTAATATTACCAACAAATTTACTAAGTGAAGGTACCAACCATGAGCCAGTACCTCCACATCCAACTTGTATGATAAATATTTTATCATAATCTGTTATAACACTCATATTACAAAACCACGACTTAAATATTCTTCAATATCATCATCAATATCAACATTAGGATGATCAATACTTGATTCAAATATTTTTCCAGTTCTAAGATTCTGTAAAATTTCACTTACTGGTTTATCTTTTTCTTCTTCTTTTCTCTTTAATGTTTCATCTACAATTCTATTAAGAATTATAAGATTTTTATTATCTATTTCAGATTTAGGAATTTGCATATCGAAAATATCCATAAATCCTATTTCAACAAACTGTATTCCAGTCCATAATCTGAATTTCTTTTCTACTTGAAAAACATCTGAATCTTCATTTAATTTGCCGATAACTCCAAAGAAACACATTATAGCATTTCTTTCATCTTTATCATCAGTATCTGAAAAATTAGCACTCATAGAATGATGACTATGAATCTGTAAATATCTTATATAACTCATGTTATTTTCCATGCTACCATATTTGTAATTAGAAGCTCCTGGGGAGACATCTTGTTCCATAATTTCTAAATGAAATTTTCTCGATGGTTTGTGATAGTATAAATTTAAAGTCAATTCAGATTTAATTTTACCATATATATATTTAAACATTTCAACAATCTGAATGAAATATTTTATAGATGGCTTTGGAAGATTAAGTTTAAAAATTGTATTACCATCAATATTATTCAAATTGCTGTTGTTATAATCAATATTTAATTTATCATAAATTATTGCAAATTCATTTTTTAATACATTATATATACCGTTACCGGCAAAAACTATATTTTTAAATTCAAGATCTTTTTCAAAATTTAAACTATTATCATAAAAATGTATACTTGTTAAACTACCTTCATTGAAGTGCTTTAGATTCATATGTAAGTATCTCCTGTGGTATATTTGGACTTATTATAAAAATTGAAGGATCAATTTCTTCTGGATTTGTTTGACTTAAATAGTAAAATGCATCTAAAATAGATATTTGACTAAATTGTTTATTTAATACTTTTCCTTTTATAGATTCAATTTCATATGTTGTTTTTGCATCTTTTCCATATTGAAGATGAAATCCATAATGTTCATTGAAAGTTGTTGAAATAATTCTAACATATTGATTTTCTAAAGTGTTTAATTTATTTCCATTATAACCACCAAAACACATGTTATCCTGGTTTTCAGTATTTCCATATGGTAATCTATAATATGTATAATAATTATTTTTTGATTTAATTTTCATAAAAATTTTATTAGCTGAACTGACATCTCTATCAAAAACTTGCCCTAATATAAATAATTGAAATATTGGAAACTCACCAGAAATATTTGTAACAAGATTACCCTTAGTTGCAGTAAATGTTTCTGTTTGAATTTCTTTAAAATCATTTATTAAAAATTTTTTATTATCAATTCTTATATTTAGAAAAATTTTCCGATAAGATTCATCAAATAAGGGTGTAAATTGTTCTACATGATCATGTGTAAATTTTATATATCCATTGAAACATTTTTTCCAAGAAGTTTCAATTTCTAGATATTTTAAATAATTACCAACCATCTCTTCACTAATTACTATTGATTTTCCATCTTTTTCAACAATAAATTCTCTTGAATCTTTAATTGCATAAATTATATATTCAAACGGATTAAGACCAACATCAACTTCTTTTATTATATTAAAAGAATATTTTTTCACCTTCGCTCCTTTTTAGAAAACTATATCATCAATAATTAATTTATCTTTGTATTCTTCTTCTTGTGGTTTTGAAACTTCAACTTTTTGATCATCAATATTAATTTCAAAATTAGTAAATAATGAATGTGTGTTTTTAAATAATCGGTAATAATAATTAGCATCTCTTTTGTGAATATTTCTTTTTGATTGTGCATACACATCAAGATCTAAAATAAACATTTTTGATAAAAGATTTTTTTCTAATTCTTCTAATTTTTCAATAAATTCAGTACAAGGTAGATTTTGAAATAGTATTAATTTTTCTTTATATTCATGTCTAATCGGCTCTGATATAATTATCATATCAAATTTAGAAGCTTTTTTATTATATGCTACATGTGTTAGATCAGCAACACCGTTACGACAAGTTTTTTCAAATTCTTCATCATCAAATACTAGTGATCTGTATATTTGTTTTGTCATCGATTATATCCTTTATAAGTTTATTAAAATTTAAAATTATAAATATTAGTTTACTAATTCGATCTTGTTGTTTAATTTCATCAATATGAATTTTTTTGAGATCGGCAATTTTTTGAAAAATTATTTTTCTTTTATCTAAAAATTGATATGTTTTGTGTATATCCCAAGTAGTTGGTAATCTATTACGAGCATAGTTATAACTATTATAATAATAAGTTGGTGTTCTAAGACGAAACACATCAGAAATAATACTATGAAAATTTTCAGCTTTACTTTTTAATGTATATGTTATTGTGCTTATATCAATATATTTAATAAAAGTATTTATTAAATTTTTTTTAAAATATTCTTTTAATAATTTGATAAATATTAATTGATCAACTATTTGAATATTATGAAAATAATCTCTTACTTGAATAACCATGAACATATCAAGAATTGAAAAATCGTTTTGAAAATCTGTTATTTGTATTTTTTCATTTATCAGCATTTATCATCCTAATTAAAATTTCCAATTGGGACACTCTTATTGAGCATCCCAATTGGATTTAGTTTGTTAACCTTTTGTACCAGCTGTTACAGCAAATGCAATTGTTTTTACACCATTAGATTCTGTAATCTTGACTTTCTCTTTTACAATTTCCTTGAAATAACTGGACAACATATCAAATGCTTGATCTACTGTCAACTCTTTTTCCACCGTTTTAATTACGTTGTTATTAACAACAAGAGATGTTTTTACTTTTGGAGCAGGTGGAGCTTTTGGAGCTGCTGCTTTTGCTGGGGCTTTCTTTCCACTTACTGGAAGAGATCCTTCAGCTTCTGTAAATTTCTTCTTACAAATTTTACAAATAAATAACTGTTCACCAGCTTTGTTAAAACCCTTCTTTGTTACTTCCGCGCTTGTTTTGCAATTCGGACAATACATAATTGTTGCCATTTCTGCCTCCTATTTTTTGTTTGAAATAAAATATAAATCTTAATTCAATCTAATTATTTCTATATGAGATTCTTAAATATTAAATTTCATATTGAATTATCTATTGATATTAAAAGATTTCTAATATCCATCAACAATTCAATTTGAATTACATCTGCTGTTTTTACTACAAATGATTTAGAACAGATTTTTTTAATTTCTTCATTTGTTCTCATATTATGTTCTTTAAAGTAATCTTCTATATATTTATCATTCATCTTTATCTTCTTCTAATATAAATTCATCAACAATTTCATCAACAGTTTTTCCAAACACTTCAATACCACTTTTTGAAAATTTATTACAAGTTAATAAAGTTATAACAGCTTCTACATTTGCTGTAATAGTTCTTTCAAGTTCATCATTTTCTAAATCATGTAAATAATCTTCACAATCTCCAGTGAGACATTTTAGTGATAAATCGAATACAGCATTATATAATTCTGAATCTTTTGTATCATCTAACCAACTATCCATAATTTCTTTAATTTGTTTTATTACAAATTTCCAAAATTCTTTAGATTCTTCATCAAAAGAAAATATTAAAGTTTCCCAATCAGTATGTGTATCTGAACCATATTTTTGAACAAGATCAGATATTATCCAAGAATTAGACATATTAATCTCCTTATATTTTTGTTGATAGTATAATTGGATAAAGAAATGTTTTTAGATAGTTCTTTGGATCAATATTTTTATGATCACTAATATATTTTCCATCTGTTCCTAAATATTTTTCATTTTCACATGAATAATAATCTTTTAAGATCTCACGTAAATTATTCAGAATTATTATATTGAAATAATTTTCTGAATAAATCTTTTGAATTTTTTTATAATCTATTGGATTACCACTAAGAACATCAATTATAATATCATAAAGTTTCTTTGGAAGGTATTTATAAGTACCTTTGATTATCAGTTCCTTATTCTTCCAAAAATAACTTGTTCTATTAGATCTAATATATCTTTCGTGATAATCTAAATGAAATTTAAAACCTTTTTCTAATATAAATTCAGAAAATTTTCCACATGGTTCTTGATTTGTTTCTGTTAAGTTCCATAATTTTTGTCCAATTTCTGTATTGCATAAGACAACAGCTCCATCCTTTTTAAGTTCTAGTAAAAGATTTTCACCGCTCTCAAATAATAATCCCATCGTAATAATTTTACAAATCATATTAATTTGTCTTAATTCTTCTGTGTTTTTTAAATTGATAGCTATAAAGATATTTCTTGCTTTCTTTTCAACTATAGAATTCATCTCTTTAACAAATTTATCATTTGGGTCAAACATATTATTAATGATAGTTGCATAAGCATTTCTTGTATCAAATTCAATTATAAAATTTGATTCATCACTTATACATGAAATGAATTGTTTAGAACTATCGGCAAAATACCAACTTATAGCTTTATCGATTTTAGAAATTTCTTCATACTCTTTAGGAAATTTAATTTCTGAATATAATTTTACTAAATTATTAAAGAAACTCATATTTTAACCTCATTAAAAAATCGGCAAGATCTATTTCTAAATCTTGCCGATTTTTATTTAAATTGTTTTCATAAATTCTTGATAGATATATAAATCTTTAACAATATATATCTCTTGAATCTGTGGAAAATCATTTTTAGTTTGAATATACCATGAGAAGTAAGCTTCTGCAATAGGAACATCTTTCTTTAAATATATTCCATTGGTTCTTTTTCTCATTTGAATAACATCAATATATAATGTTAAAACTAAATTCTCAATAATAATATGGTCAAAACTTTCTGATTTCTGATCTGGAATCGACTGACAATAATAACTATCAGATTTCACAAATATATTATCAAATATTCCACTAGTTATTTCTTTACTTCCAGGTTCTGTTATATTAAGTTTTAAACCAGCTGGATATGATATTTTAATTCTAGGTTTATAATCTACAGTTATAACATTTGGTGATATTGTTGTTGCATTTGATAGATTCATATCATGTGTAAGAATAATTGATGCTATATCTGGCATTTGTGATTCAACTATACATGAATCTGTTGGTGGTGTACAAAAAATTATATTTTTCGTTTTATCGATTTTATTCAAAAATTCTGGATCTATCTCTTTTAATATTTTCATGATAAACTCTCCGTTTGATTTGGGTATTCTTCAGTTAATTCTTCTCCAATATCATCATCTTCAATAATTTCCACATTTTCATTTTCATGTGTAATATGAATTGCATTTGCCCATTTTTTAACTTCAGAAGCTTTAATTTCAGCAACTGGTATTTTAATACCATCTTTTTCTCTGTTTCTGTAAGATAAAGCTCCTTCAATTAATACAAGTTGACCCTCTTTAATACCTCTAACAGTATTTTCTGCTAACTTTCCCCAACAAACAATTCTATGCCACTTTTTAAGTTTCTGTAATTCTCCACTTTTGTTTTTATAATGATCTATTGTACTGATAGAAAAGTTTGTAACTGAAGTATTATTCTTTGTATGTCTCAGTTCTGGTGTTGCTCCAACATTACCTACCAATATTACTTTGTTGTAATTTCTAGACATTGTAGCACCTCTTCTTTATTTAGTATTTTACTTCAACATATTTTGAGCCATTAAATTAAAACCAGTTGTATAAACAAATTGACAAGCTAATAGAAATGCATCTTTTTGTGTGTCTATAAAATCATAAAAGTAGGAACCAAATTTTGGATCTCTAACAATTAATCTTATATGTGCTTCATCTTTTTGAATTTGACAAACTGGTCTTGAATGTTGCCAATCAGCTCCAGTATCTTGAAATAATTGTTCCATACAAGTCATATCTAATTTAGCTTTTCTAACAATATTAAAAGCTGCCATAGGATAAATTGTTCCAGAAACTGTTCTTTTCATATTACCTAAAAACGCAACATTTCCAGATATTGAATTTTGTGTCAAATCAAAGAAAGACATTCTTAAATTACCAAAACTAATATTGTATGATAGAACAACAAAATGAGCTTCTTTCTGAATAGGTTGTTCTGGTGGTGTTTTAGAATATTTTGAATTTAATAACCAAAATAAATCTAAAATTTTATACTTATCTTTTTCTTGAGTTGGTGCTGGAGTATCCATTAGATTTGGTGGACTTCCAAATGGTGGAATATCAATTTCTGGTTGATTTACCACTGAAGCTCCAAATGGTGGAGCATTAATTCCTGGTTGAACCAATGTTTGAGAGCCAAATGGACTTTCATCATGAACATCTAATACTTCTCCGCCAAAATTTTCTTGATCACCAACTTGTTCATTAATTACTGGAGTTTGATTTCCAGTTTGCATAAATATTGGTGGTGGTGCGCTAAAGGGTGGTTTATCATAACCATTACTCATTACTGCCTCCTATTATAGTTCTACAATTTGTACATTTAAATTCTTCATTAACCAATTAGCTACTAACTGTCTATGACAGAACTTTTCAGGTCTTTCATAGCATAATATAATTGAATCCTTTCTAATCTCATCAAATACTTTTTGAGGATCTAATTTATTAAAATGTTCTTCATAATATCTTTCAATATATTCTGTCATACTAATTCTTCCTTCTTTATAATTACTAACAAGATTCCAAGATGGACATAATGGTTTATATATTCTAATACCATCAATAGGAGGTCTTGCCGATAAACTTACTAATTGTTCTTTTGGATAATCCTTTAATTTTTTGTTTCCGAAATAAGATGTCATCATAGTTCAAAATACCTACTTTTAAGAATTTTGTATTTCTTAATATCTAAATCTGAAAAAATAATCATCGAAATTTTTTTATAAAAGTCATAATCTAACACATTAGTAAAATCATAAAATTGAATTTCATTAAATGTTTTATTTTGACTTCCACGATTTAAATCTTCTCTACGTAATACTATATATTCATCTTTAATCATGGTGTAAAATACCTACTTTTAAGAATTTTATATTGTGTATAAGTTCTATTAGCAAGAATAACTAATTCAGTCTCTCTAATCAATTCTATTATTTCTATAGGAAATAAGTTAATATCAATTTTTTCAAATGGAAGTTTTGGATCTACTGGAAATATATCAAATTCATCTAATAATAAATATTCACCTTTTTTCATGTTCCATTCCTCTTTGATTTTTTCCATGCTTCTTTCCAAGTTAACGATAAATCTGGATTTAAAGGATTACAAGCTTTTAAAATAATTAAAATATATCTTATAATTCTCATGTTTAATCCTTTATTTCACAATTAATACACTTATCACATCTTACATTTCTTTCTTCTTGATCTCCAATAGAAACTTCAAATAATTCACAATACTGTCCACTATCATTAAATTTACATTCAACACTACAGTTATTTCTACCAGTAATTAATATCTCAATTTTTACATATTTTTTTATCATGATTTATCCTCTTTTTTAATTCCATTTTCTAATTTTAAAAGTCTTTCTGAAATTAATATAAGATCTTTTTCTAAAGGAGAATAATTATGATTAATTAATCTAGGATTAGAGTCAATTGGTAGTGAAATAATTCTTTCAAGATCTTTATATAAAACATCAATTATTTTATTTATTTGTTTTATATGTTTTTCAAACATAATTTATCCTATTATTTTTATTTTAAAACCAAGCTGAAGTTGAATCTCTTCAATTGTCATTTCTTTAAAATCTTCTTCTGCATCATCATAAATTTCAAAATCATTATATCCAAAATCAGTAAGATTAAAATCATAATCTACAACTGCTCTATCTTCTAAAATTGCAAAAACTCTATTAAATTGATCATTTGCCATTATACAAACAATTGGAGATGATTTATTATCATCAGAAAGAAACAGTCTTTTATGTTTAAATTTAATTTTTTTATGATTTCTTAAAGCATCATATACTAATTTAAATTTTTCATATGGGGTTCTTTCTATTATATTTAATTCTCCATCATGCATATTATCTATTCCTCCATCATCATCACTATCAAAGTGAGCTATTGTCATATTCTTTTCCTTTTAAGAGATTAAACCACCCAGGACCGTAGTTATTCACCATTTATAACATGTTTGGTTATAAAGCATTCTTTTATTCCCCTTTGTAGAGTACCGCGGCTTGAAGAATGATTACTCAGGTGGTTTAATCTTGTTTTTTGATCTCTGCGATAGGATTTGAACCTACAACCTTACCGACCCAAACGGTACACTCCACCAAGTTGAGCTACACAGAGATATTTTATAGTTCGTAATCTTTAGCCCAGTTAATTTTAACAATTTGACTATTTTTTACGGGATCTACTCTAAGATGAATGGCTAATCCACTTGGAGGAAGATTTGTTTCTGGAATTAAATAACATTTATCTAATTCTGGACAATAAACTCCAAAATAGTCAACTTCTCCTTTATAAGACTTACATTCTCCAGTAGTGCATTTAACAGATTTTGTTCCTACAACAATTATTCCTTTATCAGAATTATATTTTGCACTTTTCACTTGAACTTTATAAAATTTATTTTCAAATTCAAAAACTAGATCATATCTGCAATTTTCTGTGCATGATTTGAATACTTTACATCCTTTTGTCATTAATGCACAAATAATTCTAAATTCAGCTATATCACCTTTCACTTGAGATGATAATTCTTCCATAATAAACTCCTATATTAATTTTATGAGCTGATGGCCGGATTCGAACCAGCGACAGATTGATTACAAATCAATTACTCTACCAACTGAGTTACACCAGCATTTATTTCTTCCAATAATTTACATATTCATCAATAATCATTTTAGCTACATTAGAATATATTTCACCTTCTGATAACAATTTTGAAATTTTTTCTATAAATTCTTTAATTTTAAAATTAATTTCATCATTTATAGCTTTATCTTTTAAAGTTATAAAATCTACATGATCAAATGGAATTTTTGGATATAAATCTTTAGAATTTTTATACTTTTTTAGATTTTTAATAATTAAATGATAACATTCAGATTTATTCCAAGGTTCTTCTGGATAAAATTCTTTTAAATATAACATATTAAAATATTCTTTTTTAGTTGGATATTTACTACTATTTAATTTTCTTTTTTGACATCTTGAAAGATGTTCAAATAATTCTTCTTCCCAATCTTTTCCAGTTCCAAATAAAGCAATTTTAACTAAATTATCTCCAATTTGTTCTCTTTGAGATAATATATCATCAAATGTTTTTTGTCTTTGACTTGCAAATTCACAAATAATATCTGTTAATTTATCTAATAATGATACCATAAATATTTCTCCTTTATTTTAAACTATTCAGATACATTTCTCCAATAATTTGTGCTATCTTAAGAGTTAATCTTCCTTGAACTGTAATTGCTTTTGCTAATTGTTTATTACTAAATCTATATGTACTCATTCCGAAGAGACCATATGTTGTGTTCATAGTGATCTTAATAGCACTTTGTCTCATGTCATAGAATGAATACTCATCTGAATCTTCATTAAATGAATCTCTTTTCTTTTCATATTGATTTCTTAAATTCTTTAAGTTCTTTAGAAATTCAATAAACAATCCTTCTTTAACATCATGTTTATAAAATAAACACCCTGATAAGGTTACCATAAGATTTTTTTCTTTTATATAATTAGCAAAAGATTTTATTGGAACCTTTTTAATATTAAGTGCTGGTTGTAAAACATTTTCAATAATATATAAATATTCTATATCTTTTGGAGTTTCATTATTTAATAAATAATCATTACAAAAACTATTATACTCTTTACTACTTGGATGAATATCATCAAATAGATCTAATAAAGTTATAAAATATCTTTTTAATATTATATATTCATCAATAAATTCTGGAGCAAATAATTGATCTAAAGTTTTATTACAATATTCTATTTTTCTAAGTAAATATCCAGCTATTAAATAACAGTTCTGTAGATATTCACCTTTGTTTTGTGGTTTTAATTTTTCAGTATATTTTCCTGCCATTTCAAATATAGATGTGTATGTTTGTATCGGCAAGGTCTGGTTTGGTAATTTCTTTTTTTGAACAAGAAACTGTTCCAGATGTGTTATAAATTTATAACATAATGGATCTATAATTCTTCCATATAATGTATCAAAACTTATATTACTTTGAATAATCATACTTGGATATAGACTTGAAGCATCTAAATCAATTAGTATTCCATCTTTTGAAGTTAGCACCTGTGCATGAGCGTCTTTTACATACGCCCCAGGGAACCTTCCAGTTACATTTCTAAAAGTTTGTTGATTAATTTCTTTTATAGTTCTTTTCATACCTTTTGGGATATATACTCCAACTAAATCATCTTCTGAAATTGCAACATTACCTTCTTCAACAAGTCCAAATCTTACAAATTGATCACTATTGTTTAATTCATAATTAACATAAGTATCAAATAAAGCTGCTGAACCAGTTAATGATTTACTAAATGGGGTTTTCATTAATCTTCTTAAAAGATTATGAGATTCAATATGTCTTAATTTTTTATTTAATCCTACAGTTAGAGCAACATCTATTATATTATATAATAAAAAGTTAACTGGATCTGTTTCATAAAATGTATCAAGAGACATACCTTCATCTTTATATTCTTTCTTTTTTAATCCAAGTTCAGCTTCAGCTACCCAATCAAGAGAATAACTTGATTGTTTATCCCCATAATTTAGACCACCATCTTCCCTTGGTTTGTATAAATGTAAAAGATCTGATATCGGCATTTCTGGAATTTGAATGAAAACTTCATCTCCACCTCTTTTATAGACTTTCACAGTTCCAAATCTAGAAAGAATCTTGCCGATCTCATTCTCATTTTTATTCAATAAATTACCTAATCTAAAATATGTATAAGGTAAATCAAAGTTATCAGAAGACCATCCAGATAAAATACTGGGATCAATTCTTTTAATTTCAGTCCAACAAGTTCTTATTAATTCTATCTCCGACATAAATGCTTGAATTTGTATTTCTTTATCTTCAGTAATATATCCTAATGTTACCATTTCTTCTTTATATTTCTTTTCTAATTCTTTAAATTCACTTTTATCTGGAAACTTATTAATATTAACTTTCTGTAATAAGAAATAAGATTTATAAATCTTTTCAAATGAGTTATAAATCGTTATAGCTGATATTGGATATTTAGCTGCAATAGGTTTAGGAAATTCACCAATATTAGACGAATAAACTTCAATATCAAAGAACAATATATTTAATTTTTGATCTTTATCAAAATTATCTTCTGGATTTTTAATATAATAATCTATCGAATAAAATTGTTGATAATCAACATCAAGACCATATATGTTATATGGAGTAACTTGACCATTTTCTAATAAACTATTAAGTTCTTGAATAGCTAGTTCTTGCATTAAATCTCCTTTATTTTATCCAAGATATAAAGAATCTCTTCTTGATTGTTGAGTTTCAATTTCAATTGTTTTATTTTTATGTTCAAATTGATTACTTAAACTTTTTATAATTTTATCTATATTCATTACAAGAAATTCTTTTTTTATTGCATAATCTGAATCATTAACATTAACATCAAAACCTTTTTCTTTTAGCATTTCAGAAATTAAATAAGCAAAAGATGTTTTTCCTTCATTTGGTCTACCCACTATTACTATTTTCATAAGAACTCCTTATTTATCTTGTGCAATAATATTAATTACTTTTCTATTATCAGTTGATAATTTTTCATTTTCAATTTTTAAATCTTTTATAGCTCGAATATATAATCCCATTGGTACACTATCAAATGATTTAACTTTAGTGTGTTTGTCATGAATTCGAACATCAAAATTAAATTCATTTAATATACCACTTATTAAGAATAAAATTTTTAATCTTTCTACTTCTGATGTTTCTTTGATTATTATTTCCATAAAACTCCTTTTTTGGTGGGGGAAGGTAGGACTTGAACCTACTACCAGGTGATCGGGCTGACTCTCCTTGAGTTACATCCCCCAAATTTTCTGGCGTAGGAGGCTTCGAACCTCCGATAGGCAGATTAACAGTCTGCTGCCTTACCGAACTTGGCTATACGCCAATAATTTACAAATAAAATACATACTTTAATATTATTTCTATATGAAAAATGATAAAATTAAAAGGGTGGAGTTTGCATCGGTGGAGTTGTTAACTCTCATAATGTAATAATCTTGATCAGAGACTATCTTTTGTTACTACCCAATGCCTTATCCACTTTTAATTTACTTTATTATTTCTATATAAAACAATTAAAAATAAAAATGGGGAGCGGCAAGATTTCTCTTGTCACTCCCTTAAACCATTTGGAGGAGATTATATTGATATAATTTCTATATTAAACTGTTAATTATCAAATTAAAAATCAAGTACTAAATTATTTAATTCTTGTTCATTTAATGCTAATTTATTTTTTATACTCACATCAGTTGGATTTTTTCTGAGTTGATTTTCAAGATCTGTTTTATTATTTTTTAATATATCAATATCTAAATCTAACTGTTCTCCTTGTCTAACACCAATATTGGCTAAAACATCTGCTTCTCTATTTTGATCTCTGGGAATATATGTTAAATCATAAGTTTCAAATGAATCTAAATATCTATCAATGATATTTTTAATTTTTTGTATGCTTATAGATTTTACTTGAAAAGTACCTTTCATCTGATTAACAACTAATTGTGAATCAGAATATATGTGAATTTTTTTAACATCTAATTTTCTAGCTAATCTAACAGCTTGAAGTAAAGCCATATATTCAGCTACGTTATTTGTTTGGCGTCCAAGATTATAACTTTTTTTAAGTATTGTATTTGGTTTTTGATATGGTTGATTTTTATCTTTAACCATAGTCATATATACTCCAGCTCCAGCTGGTCCAGGATTTCCTTTAGCTGCACCATCTATAAAAATATCTACTTCTTTATATGTATACATTATATCTCCTATAAATAAAAAATTGTTGGAAGATAGATTTCTCTACCTTCCAACATTGTGATCTAATTATAAATTACAGGCCAGCCAGAATGTTTCCAACGATATCGTTGAGTGCATTCTTAACCTTACCACCCTTAGGACCGGATGAACCAGGCTTGCTGTCTTCAGGTCTGCTAAGAAATTCTTTAATATATGCATCTACTTTTGCTTTCTTAATAGGATCGTCTTTGGAATTATTTATAAGATTCTTTTTAACTTCCATCAACACCCTGTTTACCTGGTGTTTGGTTATTCCAAGAGCTTCTCCAATTGCGGTATATGAATTATCTTTGACCATAGAAAGGACCTGCTGAATCTGTTCCGGATTCATAGCCTTTGCTGGGGTCTTTCTTTCGCCGTCTGCCTTCTTTGCTTTCTTTTCTTTTGGAGCCTTTACTGCTTCAGCTGCTGCTGGAGCTGCTGCTGCCGGTGCTTCTGCTGCTCCCTTCATAAAGGGTGGAAAAGGGGATTTTGTCGGTTCTGCCATTGTGTTGCCTCCTATTTTATTTTTTGTTTAAGATCACTAATGATCTCATTCATAATCACATCCATTTTTATGGATGGGTTACTCATAATTGTTCTTTTTACATCTGAATCTGTTATTAATAATTTCAATGATTCTAAATCTTTATCTGTTTTTGGCCATTTCACTTTATATTCAAAACCAGATCTAATACATGATTTTAATTGATATGGGTCCATTTCACCCAAACCTTTAAATCTAGTAATATTGTATCCATTTTTCTCGAATTCACTAATTCTTAACTTGTTATATATAGGAACGTATTTACCTCCTTTTTCTGCACCGAACAAAGGAGGAATAATAATACTTACACGATTTCCTTTGATCATATCTGGTGCAAATTTTTGTAATACAAGTAATGATAAGACTGCTATATGTTTTCCATCTTCATCAGCATCTGGAAGAATCTTAACATATTTATATCTTCTTGAAGATGCTGTTCCTAAAGCTTCTAACAAATAGAATATTTCTTTATTATTTTTAATTTTTTCTAATGTAGCACTTTCAACATTTAATACTTTTCCTTTTAATGGAAAATATGCTTCTGTGTTTTTATCTCTAGCTTGATTTAATGTTCCACCAGCAGAATCACCTTCAAGTATGTATAATACTTCTCCAGGAGATTTCAAACAATCCTTAAGTTTGTTAGCTGCTGATATTCTTTTAGTACCTCTTACTGTTTTTGTGCCGCTAGTAATTTTCTGATGTAATTTGTTTTCAAGATTAGTTTCAATTGTGTTTATAATTTGTCCAATAAACCAATCAATTTGTGATTTTAAAGGATCTATTAATGAATCTTTAATGTCCAAAATCATTCGATTTTTTATTTGAGCATCGAATTTTGGTTCTGGTACATTAACTAAAACAAACATTCTTAGACCATTTAAAAATTCTCTATCAGCAATTTTTGCAAATTTCTTATCTATTTTATCCGAAATAGATTTTTTTAATTCTGTTTGAATGGAGAATAAAAATCTACCATCACAAAATTTAAGATTTGCATTTCCAACAATATTAAAATTGTCTTCTTCAATATAAGTTAATAAGATTTTAATATCACTATTTTGATCTACATTCTTATAAAAAAGTTCATATAATTGTTCATCTTCATCAAGACCGAGTAATTGTTTAATATATGGTTCAAATTCCAATTTTGGAATTTCTGTTCCATTAAATGTAAACTTATCAAGATCATAAATTGTTTGAACAAATATTAATCTTTCAATAAATGATTTATTATCAAATTCAATTTTTTCAAAATATTTTGGATTTGGTTTAAATCCTACAGCTGTAGACCATGATAAATCATCATCATATTCTTCAGTTCTGTTTGTTAGTTCTGAATCTGAAAAAGTATAAGTATATACTTTCTTTTTTTCAGATCTATCTCTTGTTTTAATTATCATCCATTCAGATAATGCATTTGTGACTACTAAGCCAACTCCATGCATTCCTATTAATTGATCATAATCAATATTATCAAATTTAGAGCCTGAATGTAAATACATACATAGAGCTTTAATTGAATCTTCCTGACTTCCATCTGGTAATTCAACAAAACCATTTTCTAGACCTCGGCCGTTATCAGAACACCAAAATGAATTATCTTCTTGATTATAAAATAAATCAACTTTTGTTGCAAATCCATTTACGACTTCATCCAACGCATTATCTAGAAGTTCTGTTGCTAGATGATCAGGAGTAGTTAAATCACCTACATACATACCTGGTCTAACTCTAACTGCTTCAATGTCACCCAAAACTTTATATGCCATTTTTCTCCCGAATAAAAATAATTTATTTTACAAAATTATTATTTCTATATGAAAATGTTGAATGTTAAATTTCCGAAACCCCCAAAATATTGGGTTATTTCAATGTTAGAATAATATTTCTCCATCAACCAGTTATAGCTGATGGAGAAATATTATTAATATTAACTTACTGTTATTTCTGCTTGATCAATAATACTCAAAGAATCTGTTACTACAACTGTTTCTTCTCCTGGAACATTAGCTTTATCATCTGCATCATCAACTGTTGTATCAACAACTGCTTTCTGATTTAAATTAACAGTATATGCTTTTACTTCTTTAACTCCATCAGATGATTTCTTTGGAATACCAATTGTTTCTTTGATACAATCAAGAGAACCTTTCTCTGGAATTGTATCGATTTTAAATAATTTAGCATAAGATGTAATGAAGTTACCATGTTTAGATTTTGTAATTTTCCTTGCACCAATTTTATCTTCTTTAGATTCTATGATTACTAATTTCTGAAGTTCAGCATCATATAAAAATTCGAGAAAACCACTCTTGAATCCTGGATCAAATCTTAAAGCAACTCTATGTGCTTTTTTATTGAAATAAACCTTAAAATCTTCTTTCTCTTTCTTTTTTGCAATTTCAGTAATACCTAGTGTTTTGTTGATTGTTTCTAAAGCCATTTGTTACGCCTCCTGTTTTGTTTTTTCTTTTGTTTCAATTTGAAACCATTCTATTTCTTGTTCTGTTGCTTTTCTACATAATTTAACATCAATCCACATTAATTTTCCATCAACATCTTTGACTTGTAATAAACTTACTGGTAAAATATTTGTTTTATTATTAGATTCTGGTTGATATGAAAATAATTTATCATAATAATTGTGATAAATTATATCTCCAGATTTTATTTCTTGTGGATTGTTAATATATTCTATTTGTGGATATTCTTGTTCAAATTTGTATTTTTTAGTATCTAAATTATTTATAGAATGAGCAATATCTATACCAGCATGTTCAATTGATTTAGCAAGTAAAGTAATTGAACCTTTATGTGTAGCATCATTAATACTTAATTTTTCAATTGATTTGCCGATATAATTTAATCCATTTCCAATTTGTTCTAAAGCTCTAACAAGTTTAGCTATTTGTGGGTTATCCATCTTTCTCCTTTTTTATCTTGTGACCACAATTTGAACAATAATTAGCATCATTTTCTAAAATTATTCTATTACATTTAATACATTTAATAATTTTATTTGGTATTTCAAGATCTTCATCTTTTTTATATAATGGAAGAAATGCCATTATTTTACTCCTTTACATGATCGCTTCGATAATACATCTTTGCATTTCGTAAAAGCAGCCGATAAGGTGAATATGAGGATATTTCTTCATATCAAGTTCTTCTGAATATTTGCCGATAATAACCTGTAGTGGTAGATATCTTGTTGTTTCATATAACCTTTGGAATACACTCTCATAACTAATGTCATAATTATTATGACATAAAGTGACAAATTCTTGGTATTCCTTTGCTATGATCGAGTTTAATGGAGCAACTAAACACATTTTTCTTGAACTTGGTTCAATTGTTTTCATCATAGCTTCAGTCATAGTATATATAATTGATATTAAATTATCTTCAATATTTACGTTCTTCTCTAAATCTTGAAAATTTATAATTCCATTATTTGCTATGTGGGAAATTTGTAAAGCATTGATCAAATTTCTAAAACCAACTTTATAATTTTCTTCTACAAACTTTGACAACTCTTCTGGATTGTATTTTGATTTTTCAGTATTAAGAATGTATTCAAGACGATTTTTAATACCGGCAACATTTTCAGATTTAAATTCAATATGAAATGTAAATCTACTGATTACTGCTGGATCAACTCTTTTTGGAAAGTTTGTACAACAAACAAAACTTACATATTCCTGATAATTTTCCATAAGATCTTCTTTTAATTGTCTTATACCAGCTCTACTTATACCATCAATTTCTTCGATATAAACAATTTTAGCCTTACTAAAAGCTGGTTTTTTACCAACAAAAGGAGTTATCTTATCATCAATTTCTTCTACTTTACGAGATTTCATTCTACATAAATCTGCTTGACTTTTAATTAAACCTTTAATCAAAACTCTTGCAAGAGTAGATTTTCCAGTTCCAGCTGGTCCAGACAGAAGTAGATTTCCTGGAATACGTTCATTTTGAATCCAAGAAGTTGCTAAATTTTTATCTGATTCAGAACTAAATACTATATCATTAATTGTGTCTGGTCTATAACATTGAAACCATGAAATGTTGGGATTAAGCAATTTTACGCCTCCTTAATTTTAATACTAAAGTATTATTTCTATATATTCTATGAATTTTTATCATCCTCTTATTCCTGCTACAATTACAAAAAATTCTATAGTTTCTCTGTATGATAATAAATGTAATAAGAATGTAATCATAGCATTTCACCACAAGAAGATAGGGATTTCTCCCTACTCCATTTTTAACAGAAAGAATCCTGTTAAAATCACTGCTCCAATCATTATGATTGTAAATTTTTTATATTTTGATTTCATTAAAGCTGTTAAAGCTCCAGTTCCACCAACTATTGAAACTACAAATAGTTCAGCTAACATTGATTCCTCCTTATAGATTTTATTTACGTTATAATTTCTATATAAAGAGTTTGAATATAAAAAGAGAAAGGGGTCGTAAAGACCCCCGGTCTCGATTACTCTGCTTTCGGCATAACCCATTTCTGGGCTTTGTCGCCGTACCTTCTTACGAGAGCGCGGATGCTGAAAATGGCTAAGATCGCGACGAGGATATAAAATCCCCATGTTACAACCGTAGTCAATTCTGCATTGTGAGCTGCAAGCATGGAATTCTGTCTTTCGACTGAATCCACGTAACTTGCCTGCACACCGCCAAACCACTGGGTCGGGCGTTCTGCTGCTTGAGCGAACACCATGGTACCAACGACTAATGCCGCTACTACTATGATTGCTACCAAAATTTTGTTACCTAAAATCTTTTTCATTTGAAACCTCCATTTAGTTTTATTTTGATACTATATATATTTCTATATGAAGGAGTTGAATATTAAATTTTTAAGTGTTTATATAGATATATATTTCTATATGAAATAGGGGAATAATATGATAAATGTGACTAATAGTGTTATTGTAATAGATAAGAGTATCTTGTATAATAATTTTGCTTCAAGTTCCCATCCTATACCTATTAATATTCCATATGTGAAAAAATTGATAAGCATTACTTTTGAATTCATAACTACCTCGAAAAATAAGATATATCGGCAAGAACCTATTTCTAGGTCTTGCCGATATTTGTTCTTCTTAAAACGAAATTCTTCTGTATTGTGGTTGTGAAAACTCCTGTTGAGAATTGCTTCTCGGAGCTTCATAACTACTACTTTGTCGTTGCTGTTGTTGAGGTGGTTCCTGAGCAGGTACAGGAGCTGCTTGCGCAGTCTGATTTCCTCTTCCAGGATTTATTGGTTGCCAGACACTATGTCCTGGCACCCATCTTCCACCACTCCATTGACCAGGTTGAGTTACCCACTTTCCAGGGGGTGGCTCATTAACTGATGCAACAGCTGCTGGTTGTTTGTTTTGGTAATACTGATCAACAGCATTACCCCCAATAGCTCCAACAAGTGCGCCAACAGCACCACCAATTAAGGTGGCACTGGTACTTTGACCGACCCACTGACCTACGCCAGCGCCGGCTGCAGCACCTATTGCCGCACCTTTTTGCATATTGTATCCCAAACTGGCACAACCAGTCAAAGATACTAATACCATTAAAGTTACTAAAATCATTAATTTTTTCATGTTACTCCTCCTTATAGTTTAGTTATCATATTTATTTCTATATGAAGGAGTTGAATATCTAATTCAATAAATCTCTTGTATATTTCATACAATCTCTATCAACATTGTTAATAGCATTTTTTGCCGATACTAATTCAAGATCAATTTTATTTGTATCAATGATGGTTTCAATTAAATTTCTTATATTTCTTTTAGTACATATTTCAGTTATTTCTTTTTCAGTTATTTCTTTATCTTGTTTATACCAAATAGATTTATCAACATCATAACTTTCAATTTCAATAGCTATTTGACCACCATTTTTTAACTGATATTCTTTGAATCTTTTTATAATTTGATCTAATGAAGTTGCTTTAATTTCTTCAAATATGTTTCTAATGATTTGAACAATAACATATTCAAATTTTCTATTATTCAATTTTTCATACTCTGCTGCTTTTTTTAACAGAACTGCATATTTCCAAGCTTGATAATTATTCAATAATAAATCATCAATTCCAGTAGTATTTACAATTCCATCATTATCACAAACAATGATATTAAAATTAAAACGCTTAATTAAATATTTTTTCCATATATGATTAGCCATCTGATTTAAATCAATATTTCTTTTTCTTGGTTCAACCCAAATTTCAATATTGTTGTTTTCTGATAGATCTCTTAATACAACATCTAATTTATCTTTATCATCTGCATCATCAGTTAAGTATGTTCTTTTTACTGAATCTTTTTTTGATTCTTTATTCGGTGAGAATGACATATTTGGAGCTCTTCCTGATATCTTTATATGTTTATTTTCAACAGTTCCTAATGGAATTGCCGATATACTACCTGTACCATTCATTAATAAACTATAATATTGATTTGGTAAATTCTGAATAGATGTACAACCTTTAAAATTTGGAACAATACATGGACCATATAACTTTTCAGACATTTTACTTTGTTCAAGTAGTTCTGTAGTTATAGTGGGTCTTAATTTCTGTTCTAATAACCAAATTAATCTTGTCGCTAGATCTTTTAATTTATATTTTGGAACAACAGTTCTATAAAATGTTACACCTATTGTTATTCCATCTCCAATAAGTCCTACTGGAATTGGAGAAGGAAGATATAAAGGTTCTGATTCATATTCAACATCTAACCAAGGAACATAGTCAATATAAGTAAAAGCTAGATCTTCAATCCAAGGACTTATTTTACATTCTGTATATCGATATGCAGCGGCATTATCATCATGTAAGCTTTTTGAACTCCAGTTTCCTTTACCAATGGCATAACTCTGTTGAACTAATTGAATTAATGTACCATAACAAGATTGATCACCATGGGGGTGATAACTACTAATAGCGTTACCAACAACTTTTGCAGATTTTACAAATTTTGGACCTTTAGCAACTTCATGTAATGTTAATAATATTCTACGTTCAACTGGTTTTAAACAGTCAACATAAAATGGAATTGCTCTAAATCTGTTAATGTATCTACCATATTCACTATAGTAGATCGGCAAGATCTTCTGCATTATTTCTCCTTTATAAAGTTATCATATAAAATTCATTACTATCAGGAAATAAATCTAAAATGTCTTTTTCATCTATTTTTTCTCTAGAAATTGTTGAAGAAAGAAATTCAATATCACTACTTGATAAATCAAATTGCCATTCCATTTTAGAAGCGAAACCAATCACTGGCATTTTTGGATCTAATTTATTTAATATATTAATATAATCTTCTATTAAAAATTTCATTATTTCTCCTTTTATCTATTTGCTATATAGTCGATCATTTTAAGTTCTGGTAGATTGTGATATAAATTGAAATTATTTGCCGATAAAATATCTTGATCGGCAAAACCAAATACTCTATTACTTCCAGACCTTGTTATACATCCAGTATAGTTAGTATCAATTTTATATGTTGTTAAAATAGGGTCTGGATTACTTAAAATTTGATCTATATATTTATACTCTCTGAAAATTATATTTGAATGTTTTGTTCCATTAATTATAAACTTTTTAACTTCTTTCTGTTGATAAAATTTCAAAACTATAGCAACAAATACAAATGGTTCCATCATTTCAGGTTCAACAAACATTTCTTGAACAGCTCTTAATTTTTCAACTCTTGATGCTATATCATTAGTTGTTTGTGTTCTTGAAAATGTTGAAAAATATTCAATAAATAATTCTGGTTTTTCTTCCAGAAAATATTCAACAATATAAGGACATTTATCTGAAATGAATTTACAAGCTCTTGGATATTTCATCAGATCTATAGAACAATTCATCAGTACTCTTAAAAATGACATACCATCAACAACTCTAGTTTTTTTTAATAAATCTGGAATAATTTCAACTTCATCTATTGTAAAACTATTTTCATCACAATTTACATATGATATTCCAGTTACAGAATCATAATTAGCTGATTTAATTCTTTTAATATTATTTAAAAGATTAGAGATTGAATCTGGTGTTATATTGTTTTTATCAATCATTAGTTGAAGCATATTATATCCCCGTTAAGATTTCTTTACTTATTTTTGCTTCCAGTATAGGAAAAGTATCTGAAATTTCTAAGAAGTTTGTTACAAAATTAATAGCTGGATGATCAAGATAATTAAATTTAGAAAAGTTATTTTCATGTAATATTTTAATTCCAGCAATTTCAATGGCTAATGTTTTTGTTGCCGATAAAGAAGATTTTTCTAATTTTATAATACCATTTGTTATCTTTTCTATAGTTTTATTATTTTTAAATATTGTACATAGATCAATTAGTTTTCTTCTAGCATCTTTATTGACTTCTTTAAATGTTGTTATTGCCGGTAGGTATTTATGTAATTTTGCAAAAGTTCTTAAAGGAACATTTAAATTAGATGTGCTCTGATATAAATTTGCTAGAGCTGCAAGAGTTGTTATTTTAGAACAATTAAATTCAAAAAATTGTGAAAAGTTTACAACTCTTTCTAGAAAATTTTCATTATCTTTCTTTACATCTTCATTCATTGTTTCTTTAAAAACATCTAATTTAATTTCACTATGACTGTTGATTTTTGGGAGATTTAATGTTGTTGTATCCAAATATTTTGTATAAAGATGAACATTATTATCATATTGTTTTAATTGAGAATCTAATGTAACTGTTACACCTTTTCTTTGTGTAACATTAAATCTTAAAGTAATATTTGAATTTGGTTTATTATAAGTGATATTACTTGGTGTATTAAATGCTCTTCTCGATTCAACTTTATAAAATCTTATACGTGAACCAGCCATTTGTGCTTGTTGATGATATACATCATATGCTACGTCATTTTGAGATATATATCCCATTGCTAATAATTTCATAAGAAATGTTAATATTTTATATGTTGGTTCTTCTTTTGAAATGAACAATCCTAAACTATTTAATGATCTTTCTGTTACTTGGATCAAGTTTTACCTCCCTTGTATTTGTTGTACTGCTGGAAAATCTCCAGTATCTTTTTTCAGAACTGGTGACCAACCTTTTACTGAAATGTTTTCATTTAATTTCTGAGCTAAATTCTTACAATTATAAACAAAATTTTGTTTTTTATAATCTAAAACATCATTATCAAATACTAAATGAAATTGATATTCACCAATTAAAAGATCTTCAATTATTAATTTTTCAACAGTACTTAAATATTTTTTACCACTAACAGAAATAAATAAACAATTTTTAAACTCCATACTATAAAGGTATAAAGATATTATATCAAATGCGCCTTCAGCTAATACTATTTCATTATACTTATCAAAGTTCTTTTCCTGAAAATAATATAAACCACTTGATGTCTTATTTAAGTGATGTTTAATCTCAGTATCTTTTACAACTAATTTTTCTATTAATCTTTGAACAATTAATTCTTGATCAAAATTAATAAAGTCACAAGTTAATTTATTATAAAATAATCCAGGAGAAATCAAAAAATTTAAGAAGTCAACACTACCCAATCTTGATTTTAGATAGGTTTTGTAAATTTCAAATTTTTGTTTGTTTTCTTTTTCAAATTGAAGATTAGTATTTAATATCATTTTAGATATATCTTCAACTTTAGTTTTTCTTTTAATCTTAATATAATGATCCGGCAAAAATTTATATTTAATAAATGATGCAAGATATTTTAAAACTTCTTCGTCCTTAAAATCTGTTTCTACTAATAATCTTATTAATGTACCAGATGTGCTACATCTGAAACAATTAAAAACTGGAAATGCTTTAGAAATATAAAGGTGTCCATGGTTTGATGCATTTATTCTGGTTGCATCATCACAATAGGGACAATAAATAATTATTTCATTTCCAGTTGGTTTAAAATAAGAAGAAATAGATTGTAGATGATTTATTATTGGTTGAATTTTATCAATATCAAACATAATTTATCCTGTTAACAATATAAATTGTTTTTGAATAGCTAATTCACTAATATGATGAATCTTGCCACTATCTTGTCTTACATTCCATTTTCGTCGACCCATACCTTGTTCGACTGATTGTGATGTAATTCTAATGATAATTCCTCTAGCTTTTGACTTCCAAATTTGGTTCTTCTTGATTTTTGTTTTCTCCATATTTAACTGTTCTCCTTTAAAAAAAGATAACTACATTGTATTATTTCTATATGAAAAAAGAGAAAGTTAAAAAATATAAAAAAGGGGAATTGCTTCCCCTTTTATTTCAAACATTCATAACTTTAATTTTATGTGAATCCATATAGGATTCAACATCATTTTCATCATATCTGACAGATTTGCCAATTTTGATATATGGCAATTTCTCTCGCTTCCATCTATCATTTCTCAATGTACTGAGCGAGAGACCAGTTGCTTCTGCAACTTCATGTTCATTCAGGTATTTTTTCATGTTTTATCCTTGTATGTTACTGAGATTTTATCATTTATATAATCTTGCAAAAACTTAATAGCTTCTTTTTTTGCTGCTTCCACTTCTAATTCTAGATATCCTATTCGAATTGATGTTCCTGTTTTGTAATCTCTTATTATTGGAGTCCAGTTACCTCTTGAATTTAATACAACTCTTAATTTAAGCACTTCTGGAGTATATCTTTCAAAAGATACTAAACACTCTTTATAACCATCTCCATCTTTCCATTCTGTCAGATACATCATTTCTCCTTTTTTAAACTCTCCCACGGTCGCTGTTCGTTGTGAGCTTGGACCTCCTTTTGTCACCAGGTTAGTGGTAATAACGAGTTTAGTTTTGACGCATATGAGAAATTTTTTCAATTTTCTCAATTATTTTAACTTGATTTTTTGCAAATTGAACAACAACTTTTTGAAATTCAAATATACTACCATTTTTAATAGACCCTAAGAGTGCAAGTAATGTCATAGATGTTATTATTTCTTCAGGGTCTTTTGATGTACTTAATTCTTCAGCTAAGTTTCTGAGTATTATTTTCTTTTCTTTATCCATTTATATCTCCTTCAAAGATTCTAAATATTTTTTAATTTCAACCATTCTGCTTTTAATATAATAATATGCTTCTGAAGTTTCAGAATTTTGATCTTTCCAATTACAATTATTTAACATATAAATCATAACATTACATAAATTTATTATTGCTTGTTTCATTTGTTCTCCTTTATTTATTGTACCATTCATGAGTCCAACAAACAAGTTTATCACCATTAGATATGTTGATTGTTATCGGCACAATTAATATCTTTTTGTGAAAAATTCATTTTAACTCCTTTAAAAATTAATTAGAGCTGGGAGAGGAGGATTTGAACCTCCATTACCGGGGTCAAAGCCCAGCGTCTTGCCCTTCAACGATCTCCCAGTTTAGTTTTATCTTGTTTTAAAATACTCGTTAATATATTTCCTTGCTTCAGCATCACTTTCACAAACAGCAATAATTGGAGTTTCAGAATATCTTCTAATTCTGAGATGACCAAGTACAAGAAATCTTGTAGTTGCATCAGAATAGAAGTATGCAGATCTCATTAGAATTGTTAATTTGTAGAAATCCTTGATGTTATATTTAACATCAAGTTTGTCTCCATTCAAATCAAGTGACCAGATCCATCCTTTTTTCTCTGCCATGATTTTCTCCTTTATCAACAATTTGTATTCTTATAATTTTCAAATTTCTTCTATTGATGAATTTTAGTCTTAATATTTTGATATTTAATCGACCAAGTTGAAACTCATACATAGTCATTCCTTTAAAGGCTATCATAATCTAGTTTGTAGTTCTTATATTGAAATCTGCCGGTATATCATTATACTTTGGCATAAATATCCAAAGTACAACATACACAATTTCACCACTACCAGTAAGGAAACTGACAAATGTTCCAGCTCTCCATAACCATATTGGTGTTTTGGTGTAATATGCAAATCCAGCACATATACCACCAAGTATTCCAGCTTTTGGAATTCGTCGAAGTTTTACTTCATCCGGAATTGTAGCTTTTAATTGGTGTGGAGTAGAAGTTTTTGTATATTCAATTTCTACTTTATTTGGTTTCAAAATTATCAATCCTGTAACTATTCCAATAATTCCTATAAAACCTAATAGAAGTATTATACTAATTAGTTTTTTGAACATCTTTTTCTCCTTCTATTTTATATTCTTTTTTAAATAGTCGAGCAAGATCTTCATAACATTTTTCTCGACACTTATCACAAAAACCTGTTGGTCCTGGATCATCAAGAAATTGTCTTGGTAAAGGTACACCACAATCTAAACAAGCCATGCTATCCTCCTTTAGTATTTTGATGTTAATTTACTACCACGTTTTTTTAAAACTTTATTAATATTTGTTATAATCTCTTCACATTTACTGATCTGTCTTTTATGATACTTAATTCCTGATTCTAATTTCTTTTTTTCTTTTCCTTTGATTTCCTGAAGAATTCCTTTTATGTAATATAAAGAGTCATCATTTTTCTTTGTAAGACTAGCTCCAAAATAGTTTATTCCACTATTTTTATTTAACATATTTGGCATTTTTTCTCCTCCATATAAAATTAGAAAAGAGCTTAAAAAGCCCTTTTATTATTTATATTATTTCTATATGAAATCAAGAAAAAATAAAAATGTGGGCAGTCCTTTTACAGACTGCCCAAATATATTTTAATCGACAAATATCCAGCTAGGTAGTACCCGCTGGTCTAACTGGGCTCACCATGAATCTTTCGATTCACATTTATCCTAGATTTGAAAGAGGTTTGAGCTCTTTGATATCTAAGCGTTTAGCTTTAAAGGGCGATATATTATATATGCCCAATTGAGCTTTAAACTTTAAACTCTGAACTTTGACCTTTGAACGTTTATATACGTTATTATATTATTTAATTATAATATAAATAGTTTATATAACTATTCTCTAGTTATTATCCATTGTTTTAAGTTGGTAGGTTTTGTTTGCGACCTACCAGCGCATCCCAGATCTTTACAAGTTTCAGATACCTGTCGAAAAATGTCTATCCTAAATTAATTTCTGTCTTTGCATTTGACTCAGACAGTGAAAAGTCGACGTTCAACTTGAACTCTTCAATCTCTGTTTCGATTTTTTCAATTACTTTCTTTATATCAAGTGGATCAATAAGTTTCCACTCATTTTCCTCTAAAATAGGTTTTGAAATGTTTGCGTAATCCTCAGGTTTAATTTTTGCTCCATCTTTTCCCAGATTCACCTCAAATGATCTCTGAATACGATCTGCAACATCAATATTTGCTCTCTCAATTCTTGTGTTTTTATCACCGAATTGAAATTTTAAATTATCAAACAGTTGCTGTTGAAATTGAATTGATGTTTTCTTTTCGATTGCTTCTGCAACCGTCATTTCTTTATCACCAATTCGAACCTTTGTAACAGCGTTAGATTCAACAATTCGTGTTTTAATTACATCACGTCTTTTAATTAAATCCTGAATCGAAGTATAATCAGCTTTCGCCTGATCTTCAAATTCTTCTCTATCTTTGAAACCAACAGGTGGTTTCTTGCCGATACAAGTTGCAAGAGCTTGAAATTTATTAATTTTGTCAGAAATTCTTTTTCCAAGAACACCAAGTTCGGCAAGTCCTCTCGTTACAGAAATATTTTCCATATTTGTATCCTCCCTTTGAATTTTGAGTTTTAATAAAGGAAAAAGTACATACTTTCATATATACTTTCATTTCCAATTGTATTATTTCTATATGAAATCTTTGAAAATAAAATTTTGGGCAGTCCTGTTAAAGACTGCCCATTTGTTATTTTTTGAATTTGAAGGGTAAAGCACCAATAAATATGAGTTTATCTTTGAGTTCATTAAAACATTGTTGACTCATACCTTTCATATTCAGAATTTGAAATTCTGATTCTTTTAATATATCTTCAATAGTTGTGATTTTATATTCATATCTTTTAAAAACATTCATTAATCTTGTTGATCCTTTTAAATCTTTTAATTTAAGATTTCTAAATTTTTTAAGTTTTTCTTCATCAGTTACAAGAGGTTCTTTTGAATATATTGTCATTTATTAAACTCCTTCTGGTATAAATTCATTAATAGTTTCAAATACTTGATCTTCAATATAATCTTCTGGTTGATTTGTGAGAGTGTGTGCTGAAGTGTAATTATTATAATCAATAGATGTACTTGCTAACAGATCAACCCACATATTAAATATACGTCTGATAAGATCAAAATCAGACATATCTTCTTTTTTCCAAAGATATAGACATTGTGGTAATGATGCATGTTCAAATTTAGTTGGGTTATTATAGAATTCATCTAATATCCATTTGAGTATGATTTGAGCTTGTGAATATTTTGTATAATTCATCATACAGAATAAAACCATGTAATCATAATCATTATCGGCAAGATTCTCAATAATATTAAGTACACAATTATCGGCAAAAGTCATTACAGTGTCAGTTCCTATTTCACCAAAATTAAATGTTGATTTAGCAATATAACCATCAATTGATGCTGTGATACAATTTAGATATTTATAAGGTTCAATAACTTTACTTATAGCATCCATTTCATATTTACAATTTTCTATTTCATCAAGAAACCAATTTTCTGAATTTACAATTTGATTCTTTATGTTTTCTATATGATTTTTTGCCGCTAACGATAAACTCACTCTAGTTGCGTACATTATTATTCCTCCCTCATATTTTTGATTTTTTCAGCAGCTTCTAAGAATTCATCTATTGTGATTTCAAATGCTGATTCGATATATTCATCAGCATGTACAATTGATAAATATAATTCATTTTCTTCAATTTCTTCAATTTCTAAAGAATTTTTTCTTTCATTATCTAATGGCATTAAACTTAGTTCAATTTTAAATAATGGAGCTAATACTTTACATTTTCCTTTACACACATCACATGTATCTCGAATAACTCCTTCACTTTTTGGACATACTCCACATCTTGTTCCATCGGCAAGACCTTCACCAGATCCATTACATGATTTACAAGTGTAATCTAAATATCCATCTCCTGCACATCTAGGACATGTTATCATATTTCTTCCTCTCTTTCACATGTTATAATAACTGGTTCTTTAGCTGGATTATCTCCAAGTATTAATTCTGGAATTATTGCTGTTATACCAAAATATCTTACTTTCTCTTTTTGAAAAGGTCTTATATTTGAATATGGTAGTAAAGTAGCATCGGGTATTCCAGAATTAAATTCAATATCTACGAATCCACCATTTTCTAACATTTTTTTAAATTTTTCTAACATTTTTTATGAATCCCACTCAAAATCATAAACTTTAAGAGACTCATATTCTTCATTATTTGCAACTTCATAAGCACCAAGTAAAACTAAAACTGGATATATATTTAAATAGTCATAAATTTGATTAATTATTTTCTCAAAATCAATATCATCGAATTCTGCACCATCCATGTCTTCTCGATCATTAGTTATAGTATAATCACCATAACTAATATAAAAATTTATTATTTGATCACAATATGGCATATTAATAATGAGGGAGAAATTAATTCCTTCTTCTTCAAATATTTGTTTAACTTCAACCATTATATCATCATATGATCTAAAAGTGTTACTTAAAAATGGACCAGTTAATGGGTTGGATGCTTTGAAATCTTTAATTGTTAAAGGTTTTAATGGAGCAATTTTTTCTTTAACTTTATTTATAATTTTTTTAAATTCTATTCTGATTAATTCAATAGATTCTATATATTTTTTGTGATTGTTTTCTTTATCGAATCCTTTAGCTATTTGAAACAGTTTCTGTATTTTTGTCATTTTCTCTCCTCAAATTGTCCAATCAGTTCTATAACTGGCCATTTTTCAAAACTTGTAAGAGGAACATCATTTTTATCATAAAATCCATGAAGAAGAGATTCACGAATACAATCAACATCACTATAATTATAATGTTCTGGATCTGGGTTTCCTTTTGTGCTTTTTGTGACTACTTTTGTAATTCTTTTTATAAATGCTTTTCTCATTTGATCTATGTCTTTATCATCGAGTTTTAACATAAAGATTTTTGTCATTTTTTCTCCTAAGGATTATTATCATGAATTATTTCACCATTTTTAATAACAGAACAATATGGAGAACATTCTTTAATAGAATTACATATATCTATAGCTTCTTTTTCATCATCAAGTAAAATTATTACAGCGTCATAATCACTAACATAATCGTTTTGACTAAATTTTATTTTTAATTTGTCAAGAACATCAAAAACATCTGGATTTTCATTTAATGCTAAAATTATTTTTCCAGGATATTTTAATTTAGTATATTCTAATAATGTATCTTGAATATTTAAAAATTCTGTTTTCATTTTTTCTCCTTTAGATTATCTGGTAAATCTTCTTCATCTGTATTAAATTTTCTACTTGTTTGAACATGACCACATGCTGGACAATTATATTGTAACATTTTAGGTGTTTCTTTAAAGATATTATTACTATCTTTAAGAGTATAAATAAACCAACCAGAATCACAGAATCTACAACGAACATATTTTTCATCTATTTTTATTTTTGTCATTTCTTCTCCTTGAGGTAAAGATCGGCAAGATCTATTTCTAAATCTTGCCGATATATTTAAAATTTACTTTCGTAAGTAGCTGAACTGGTTACTGTTTCAAATACTTCAACTTTAATATTTGCTGAATTTATATTAAACTCTTTAAGTATATTATAAACTACTTGTACAAAATCATAAGCCATATTTTCAGCTGTTGGTTCACAATTCATAATTTTATTTTTAAAACCCATTTCTTGAACAAAATTTATAATAGTAACATCATTTGGATTTAAAATTATAGCATGATCGTATTGATCATCAAGATATAATTGAAATGCTTTTAACTTTCCAAAATCAAGAACCATATCTGATTCTAAATGTTCAACACTCACAGTTACTTTTACAACATAAGAATGACCATGAATATTTCTACATTGATGACCTATTGGCATATTATGAAGTCTATGTGCTGCTTCAAACTTAAAACTTTTTGTTATTGAAAACATTTATCCTCCTTTTATTTGTTATTTGAAATAATCATAACATAATTTGAACACGAATAACCAAAACATGGATCTTCAGTAATCGAAATAATTTCCCCAAATTTACCACTTTTCAACTCTTTATCTAAATACATCTTATTAATGAATGAAACTGTGTGTTGGGGTTTAACTTTAAGAAGTATGGTTAGTGTAAGTTCTTTGTTTTGATCTAGGTTTCTACCAATCCAAACAAATGTTACAATACCCACTAAAATACATATTAATATTATTGGTATTATATTATGTGATTTCATGTTTTTATCGGCAAAAAATCTTATATTAGATCTTGCCTATTTCTCCTTTTATTTATATATAATAAAATTGGTATCACCAATAAACCACTTAAGTACTTAATTATAGCTTGTCCCCAGATTGCATCCCAATTCCATCCAAATGCAATAGTAACAAACAATATAGAGTCAATAGGTGTAGAGAATAGATTTGAAAACCAAATTCTATGATGTAATGGTTTTTTCGTCAAAGTATACACTAACCAATCAACAAATTCTGAAACTAGAAATGCAGAAACTGAAGCTAATGCAACTTTCCAATTCATATAAAGAGTTATAACAGCAGATATTAAGATAAATATCCAAACTTGTAAACTACCCCAATATCGTTGTGTAAAATCTCTAAGAGAGAATGTTAATCCAATGAATACCGCTCCAGCGGGGAAGACTAAACTTCCCCAGTGGACGATACCAAAATAATCAACAACTAAATTGCCGATAACTATACTTAATATGTAACTGAATGCCCAGAACCATTTGATATTATTTTTTAAACTACTATTAAATGGTAAGTTTAACCAGTTGAGCATATATGTTCGAGCTGGTTTATTCATAATTAATTAACCTCCAGAATTTTTAATCACACTCTTCACTATAACAATCTGTACAAAAATTTCCACGTATAGATGGAAATCCTAGACGACCACATTTTGGACATTTATAATCTTGTTTAACTTTCTCTTTTCTCTTTTTCCAAGCAATTACTTCATCAGAAGCTTTTTGAGGTGAACCATGCATACATCTTATACAATATATAATTCCACTCATTGGATAATTATAACATCCTGGTTCTGCACAAATTCTTCCTGAAAATTCTTCATCTTGTTCTTCCTGTTCTTTTTTTGATAATTTTATATCTGCTTTAATATCATTATATACAAGACCTAACCCATTTTGATAGTCAATACATTTTTTAATTTCTTCTATTGTAAATGTATTTCTTAAATGAGTTTCACCTTCTTTTAAATCATTATCCTTTTTAAATCCATACCAATTTAATGTAAAAGGTCGACCAGTTAATAAATCTGGAATTTTCGGTTTTACATCTATAACTTCTACTTCTTCATCTTCATTTTTTTCTGTTAATGTTTTATAAAATTGTTCTTCTGTTCTAATATCATAATTACGAACTGAACATTTAATACATTCATTATATCTAAAATATTTGTCCATACAAGGACCTACAAGACTATGTTTACAATCTAATTGTTTCTTTATAGTTTCTTTTGTACCAACATATATTATCATTTTTATCCTTCAAAATTCTGAATATTTTATTGGATCTTTTCTTCCAATATTTTTAAAAGCTTCCAAACGTTCTTGACAACTACCACATTTACCACAAGAAAATTCTTGATCTTTGTAACAAGTTCTAGTTAATTCATATGGAGGCTGAATTTGTGCCGGTATTGAATATCCAACTTCTAATATTTTTGTTTTATCTAAATATAAGAATGGTGCTTCAACAATAATCTTTTTATCAGAACTTAAGAATATAGTGGTATTCACTGCATAAGCAAATTCAGGTCTACAATCTGGATAAATTGCATGATCACCAGCATGAGCACCAAAAGCAACAGTATCAGCACCAATACTTTCTGCATATCCTGCCATAATTGATAAAAATATTAAGTTTCTACCAGGTACAACAGTCTGAGACATATTTGCTGATTGATAATGTCCTTCAGGTATATCACCTTGTCCATTTAATAAATTAGATTTAAATAAATCATGTACAAACGGTAAATCAACTAATTTTGGTGTTATTTTATAATAATCACAAACAGCCAAAGCTGCTTTATTTTCATATTTATTGTGTTTACTTCCATAATTAAAAATAATTGGATAAATTTCGGGTTCTTCATTTTCTTCAAAACTACTATTAATTCCTGAATACATATAATATGCAAGCATTGTAACACTGTCCATTCCTCCAGACAAACCCATTACTATTTTCCTCATTTATTCTCCTTTAAGACTTTCATTATTTTTTCAGTTGTTTCTTTAGGCTCTCTTGAAAATTTATAAGCAGTTTGAACAATACAAAAAATTTCTTCTTCTAATTTTTCTTCTTTTAATTTTTCTTGAAGAATAGTCATTTCTTTCTCCTATATTATTTCTATATGATCTTTTTAAAAACTAAAATCAGAAAGGTTATCATTTTTCACTACAATTCTAACTTCTATTTCTTTTTTTACAATTTTTTGAAAATTTTCAAGTAATTGTTCTTTATATCTTTTTGCTGTTTCTGAATGGATTGATGGTTTATTAAAATTTAAAATTAATATTTGGTTATTAAACACTTCAATATTACAATTTTTTACTATTCCAGATAAAATTTTACTAGAATCTTCTAATCTAGAAATTAATTTATGATGATTATCACTACCAATTTCAATATATTCTGTTCTTTCTAAATTATTTTGTTTTGTCATAATATTACTCCATTATAATTTCTAAACCAGACATATCAATTGTTTCATTTAATGTATCATCTAGTTTTTTAATTGATTTTTTACATTTAGTACATATATATGTAATACTTGTTGGTTCAACAATTTTTTCAACTATCCCACCACATTCACTACATTTAAGAATCATATATTTCCCTCCGAAAAAGAATAATTAGGAGGAGATTTCTCTCCTCCCATTATTTTTATGATAAGATTGTTCCAGTTGGTATTGATGGTCTTGTTGGATCATCATTTACTGGTTTTTCATTCAAAATTGATGTGTCTATTTTTGTTTTTCCGGATTTTTTTATTGTAAAGAAAACTGATTCTTTTTCAGTTACAATTTCTTTATATTTTGCCGGTCCAACAATTTCTAATAATAATTTATAATCTGGTTTTGAAGTTGTCATAGATCCATAACCATATTTCCAATTTTCTCCATCAGCAAGAGTTACAATATGTTCATTTACTTTATCATCATGTAAAAATATTGCTCCTTTTTCTTTTAAAACATTTTGTTGTGCTTCGATTTCTTTTTCTTTTTTCTTAAGTTCACGATATTCTGTTGCTAACGTGATATATTCATTATCTGTGTGTATTCCCATTTCAAACGCCTCCTTATTTCTTACGATACTTATTTGTATGATCTATTAAGTCTTGTCTTGAAGATCTTCCTGCTCCATTTTTTAATCTTTGTTTAGTATAAGTCGAAGCATGTTGTTTATAACTTTTCATTCTTGAACTATTTTTACCAATAGCAAGACCTCCAAAGAGTACTTTAAACACAATTAAACAAATTCCAAAGAATAGGAACCAGCCGAAACTTCCTATTATAAAATCAAACATCTAAATCCTCCTATCTTAAAGAACTATTAAATTCTCCATAAGATAGAATCGAAATTTTTTGCTAATAGTGGACGGAAATAATTATTTATAAATTTTTCGGTATCACCGAAATCCACCAGTTCGACGTAATATGCAAATTTCATGAGTAATGATTTATATTGAATGTCATTTTGTATTGTTCGATCAATCAATTGGAGTTTTGATAGTTCATCAATTACGCCTTTTATTGTTTTAACTAGATTAGCTTTTACTATTGAATAGTCATTTTTAAATCTATTCTTAATTAAAAGATCAAAGCTATCTATGGTATAACAGTTATTTGTTGCTAAAAGTCTTGGTATAATAATATTATAACAATCAATACATAAAAATTGATATATAAAAGTACCTGTTTCTATAAGTTTTTCTGGTAATATTATATCAGCATCAAAATCAATAACACTAATATAGTTTTCATTTGCATAATCTACCATATTAGATAAAATCTCAAGTTTAAAAGTATCATTAGGACTATTAATTAATAAATCAACTCCAAGATTTTCAAATTTGATATACTGTTCTTTAATTGTATCTTCTGTTGCTTCAATTTGTTCATAATCTGAATAATTATCTGGTATTAATATCGGACTGATATTACTAACAACATCAATCGAATTTAAATCAATTGGGTTAATCATTTAAAAACCTCCGCTAAATTAAGATATTTCCACCTGTGGAAATTTCTAATGGTTCAAAAACATCAATCTTGATGAAGCCCGTATTACATCTCGTGGCTGAAATATAAGAACCATCTGGCATTTTGCCGATACTAATTTCATAATCTTCCGCAGTTATCGGAAATGACATAGTACTTCTTAATGATAAATCTGAATTCGTTTCATCTAATTTTATTGCTTTTGGATCTTTAAGATAATCGTTAAATAAATATATTGCTGTATCTGGAACATGAATTGCTTTTAACAAACCATCTTGAATAAGATATTCAATATAATCCACATCAGCAGCTAAACCTGAAATTATGTTTCTTGTAGATTTATCCACTTTAATGTTACAAATTAATGTACAAGTTTCTAAATTTGGTAATTTAATTTCCTCAACCAAAGTTTCTGCTTGCTGAGGAAGAAATAATTTAATTTCACCATTTGTTACTATAAATCTTGAATTTTCAACATCGTTAATAATAAAAATATCATTATTATTTCTAAATTGTCTAAATAATCTAATGTATTTTTTTGGATTAAGTATATGTAAGTTTGTCTTATTACTACCGAATATATCTTGAATATCGGCACCTATTATTGCACCAGATGTGCTCTGGGTTATAGCAGAATTTTTTATTATCAATGAATCATTTGAACTTTTATCTGTCACTAAAACATTTAAAACCTTCAATAAACTATCAAATTTTGCTGGACTTATCTGACAAATTACATTGTTTTCATTTTCCAGCGGTGGTTTAAATATTGAAAGTGGTGAAGTTTGATCTGTACCTTCTTCTTCAGTTATTGGTGGAATATCAAAATTTTCACCAAATTCACTATTTTCTTCTGTTGTAAAATCTTCCATTTATAACGCCTCCTAGTATGTTATGATTATTGAAGTTGGATTTTCAGCTATTTGATATACAATATTTCGATTGTAATCTTCGGGTTTTTCTTTTTTTGATATTATAAAATTATTAATTGTTGGAAATAACTTAACAACAAAATCTTTATAGAAATTTTTCTTATCATCTTCAGATTTAAACTCAAAAATAATAGTTTTTTCTTTATTTTTTACTGATTGAGATATAGAAGTTATTCTTATTGAAGCCGCTGTTAAACTAATTATATTTGGATACCAATCTTTTGGTACAGGTTTGGTCTTTTTAGGATGATCTACATTTACAGGTGTTTTATTAAAAATTTGTTCAATTTCAGATTTTACGTTTTGCATTTTTTACCTCTTTTTTAATAAAAAAATTTTAAAAAGGGGGCTGAGCGCCCCCATTGTTATTACTTTGTTGCAAACTTCTTTGATACCTGATGACATGCTCTTGGAATTTCAGTTTCTGGATCAAAAATTGCCTTCAATTTTTCTCCATAACCTTCTTCACCAGTACAAAGTGCATCTCGAAACATTCGTCCTTGTTCTTTTCCTTTTGACATGTCATAATGATCTGTTTCCTCTTCAACAATCTCGTAAGAGTTTCCTTTTACTTTTATCTTGAGATTGTCAAATTTAAATGGCCGAAAGCGTTTTGCGTCGAAACCAGTTTTGCCGTTCCAGACCGCTCTTTTTTGAATCTTAAATTCCGGTCCACTTGCACCTTCTGTTTTCTCTACAACAAGTTCAACTGTTCTTCTTCCTTGGAATGAGTTAACATTTCCAGTAGAGCGAACTCTGTAACTTGTTGTGTCGAGATTAAAATCTGTTGCAAATATCTGATTAAAAGCTAAATTCAGTTCCTGAAGTAGTTTCTGATTTTGTTTTGATTCCTCAATTTTGTTATTCATTGTCTGTTCTAATCGAAGAATTTTTTCAGGGTCTGTTTCTTTGACTTTTAACTTTTCATACACTTTTCGAAGATTAATTTCTCCTCGAAATTCAATAGGTTGTCCAGTAACATGTTGAACCATTGTTGGTTCTATTTCACCAGTTACTGTGTTGCGTAATTTGGCTGTTCTACGAATTGCTTTAAACTTGCCATCCTTCATAACGCCTCCTTAAATTAAGAAAATATATGAACCTTCGACAGGTCCATATTATACATCTTTATTATTTCTATATGAAATAGATAAATATTAAATTAAGAGGGTGCTCAGATTTCTAGTAAATCTGAGCTGTGTCATTCATTAATACTCTCGAGGCGGAAAACTAGTTTAACTAGAATATCCAATCTTTCGTCTCATGTCAATTGTATAATTTCTATATTAAAAGTGAAAATATCTAATTAGTTATTTCAAGTCCTAGTCCTGTCATATATAAATTGAATATATTTTTTGTACCACCAGTTCTGGAAATTTCTTCTATAGATGATAATTCCCCAGTTTCAACAATGTCATTATACAATGTTCTTTTTGCTCTATGTTCATCACTTCTAGGACCTAATAATTCTGAAAGAATACTTTTTGCATCATGTGTTAAGAATGAATACATATCTAATCTTGCAATACTTTGACCACCACCTTGAGATGCTCTTCTTGTTGGTTGTCTTGTTAATCCTACAAATTTACCAGTACCTCTTACATTAGCATACACATCTACATAATGTTCAAGAAATAGAAAATGTGAAACTCCAACTGGAACAGCTGTATCTGTCCACTGATCTAATTCTGGTATATATACTTTTTCTTCAAGAGGAATATGTAAGAATTCTGCCGCTGATTTAATAGTTTCAAAAGAAACATCTTCAAATGGTTCAACTAAATAAATCAATTTAAAATTATCATTTTTAATATCAGTTCTTAATTTTGTTCCAGTATATTGATTTAACATAGTTTTTACATTATCGGCAATTTTTTTTGGACCAAGTATTGAATATAGATCATTAATAAATTTTACTAGTTTGTCATTTGTTACTTTAGTATCAGCAGACATTTCTTTTAACTTAATCTGACCAAAATACATTAATTTGCCGATATAAAGTTCTTTTAACAATACAAGATTTTTACGACTAAATATACCAAGTGGTGATAGGAACACATCGATTTTAGGTGTGATTTCTCCCTTTGGTGCTGGGTCTAATAACATACTAATAACACCTTTTGATCCAAATCTATTTGCTATCTTGTCACCTTCTTGTAAAGATTTCTGTTGTTTAATATAATATACAATTTTAGCACCATTAAAAGGATTACCTTTATACTTATGTCCTCCAATATCAACAAATGACATATCTAAATTGTCTAATGCTTGATTTTTCATTTTTGGATCTTTAATACTTTGTTGTAACTTAATAATTAAAGCTTTTGTTTCATCTACTAACTTATTATGAAAAGCTAATAAACTCTTATCAACTAGATTTTTACTATTGATATATAATTTAATATCAACAATTTCTCCACCAGGAGATTTCATTTTAATACTTTTTTCTCCAGCGGCAAATAAATCTAATATCTCATCATCATCATCAGAAACTTCAGTAGCATCCAAATAATCTTCTAATGAATTATCATAACTAAATTCTACTAAAATATCACCATTTTCTGTTATTCTACCTTTTTCTTTTTCAAGTCGTAAAATTTTAGTATTCGGTTCAATGATCATTTCTTTTTCAATAACAACATCTGTTTTTGTATTATCAGCAAGAGTTTTTGAAACAACATATGAATCTTCATGATTATATCCCATGTAATTCATTATTGCAATAAATACATTTGCTCCAGCACAATAAGTACCATTTTTATCAAAATTCTTTGTATATGCGATTATTTGATTTGTTTTAAATTTAGAACCAACTGGAAGAGCTGTCATTTCAAGAGATATATATGCTCCTCTTTTAGTTCTACTTAATCTTGGAATAATATCAAAAGTTTCAGATGTTCCATCTTTATATTTTACAGTCATAGTTTTATTATGATCTACTTCTGTAACTGAACCATCTTTTTTAGCTTTTTGTACAAATCTTGATGAAGCTAATTGTGGAACAATAAATTCTGCTCCAGTTCCTACTAAAGGAGCTTCTGAGTTACTAACTGGAGTAGCTTGATTAGCATGTGTACGGGCAAGCACCATTCTATCACTATCAATTTGATTCTGAAATGGTGTAAGAGATTCATCAAGTGCAACAGTTTGCCAACCTGATAATCCAGCAATATCTTTAAAGCCATATGAACCATATTGATTCGTTATAACTGGAGTCATTGTGTGGTGTGTTACCAGACCTACATCAACATACTCCGGTGTACTATTTGCTCCCATAATTCCATACTGGGACGGGTGTATATTACGGTGTTCTTTTTTAAAGCTGCGCCTTGATGGGACGCCACCTTTTCCAGACTTTATAACTCTTGAGCTTTGCATAATCTCACTTACTGGAGCAACAGGTTCTGTATTCTGAAGTACACCAGCTTCTGTTAATAAATTAGTTATAACATATTCTGGATCAAGATAAACAGATGCTGTCTCATCTCCAGATTCTACTTTATTTCTATAATAGTTATGTGCCATTTTAAGCTGTCTAAAAACCTGATTTAAAATAACTTCACTTAATCTGGATCTATATAATTTAAGATCAGAAAGTGAATCAATTTTTTGATTTAATAAACGATCAACAGCTGTAGTTGAAGATAATGAAACTAAATTAGTTGGAAGATCTTCGAATTGTAAAAGTTCTTTTGTAACTGGATCAACAAAGTTTTCAGTTAACAAAGTAAGTAAATTAATAGCTCTAGATCCATAAGTTTCAGCGATGTATGCGAATATTGCTTGAGGGTCTGTTAAATCCAATATTGGTGATTTAAATTTTATATTCACCAACCCATTTACAAAAAGTCTTTCTTTCAAAGTATCTGGTTTAATAAGTAAGAATTTATTATCTTTAGTTGGTATACAAACGAATTCATTATTAATTTCATCTACAAGTTCATAATCTATACCATAATCATTGAGAGCGGCAAGAAGACCTTTTTGACTCCACATATAGAGTATTATCGGCATTTTTATTGCGCCGATATAAATAAAAATATATGGAACTGCTCTTTTTGTTTTGGATAAGGTATCTTCTGGATTTGCTCTAGCTATTTCATCAAGTGCAACTTGAAATAAAAATTCATATCTACCAACATCAAGAGTTTCATTAGTAGCTTTGTTGATTAATTTGCCGGTATCATCATCAATAGTTATAGTTTTTGAAGGAGATACATAAATAGTATCACCGGCAAAAAATATAGCGGTACTATCAGTAAATTTACAATACTGATCTGTTTTTTCTTCAATTATTTTTGGATATCTAATTCTAATATATTCACAAATTTCTTCAATATCACTTGGATTAAATTTAATATTAGCTAATCCAATACGAACAATAGCATAATTTGAAATCATACGAACTTCATTCTTATCAGTTTTAGTAACTGGTCTAAGAAATTGTTGTGTACTCATAATATAATGATTACCATGAAGCTTAAAATATTTATCACTTACTGGTGATGGAACTTTTAATTGAACTATATAAGGTTCTTTTTTTCCACCATTCACATTTTGTAAAGTGGCTTTATAATTAATAAATCTATCTTTATTATCATCTTCAACAGTCCAATCAAGTTTTTTAAGTTTAACTGGATGCTCTGAACCGATATTTTCAAGAGAACCAAATAATTTTTTAACATTTTCATGAATAGCATTTTCAAATTCGAATTTTTGCCGATGTTGACCAGTGGTAAACTTCAAATCAATAATTTTACTTGGTTCCATAGAAATATCTGGTGGATCATAAATATCTAATGGAACTCGGTAAGTGTCAATTTGTTTTAATTTGTTAATTAAACGAGCTGGATTATCTAAATGTTCTTCTTTAACTTGATCATGTCCATATACTGTATAGTTTATAGCTTTAATAACCACACTTTCAGCTTCTTCTCTTGTTGGTTTTTTATCAGATGTAGCTATATAAGCATCAAGAGCAGTTTTTACATTTGCTATAATATCTGGATCATCAATCTTATATGTTTTTAATATTTTTCGAAGTTCATTATGATTTAATTCCATTTTAACACTTTCATCATCAAGATCTGAAGTAGCTATAACTTTTGTTTTCTGTAAATCTTTTACAATATTAGAAATTACAGATTCAGTTTTTCGTTCAGTAGCTGGTTTTTCAACTTCTTCAGTTTCTTCATCTGATATTGGGGATGTTTCAGAAGCTTCTTCAGTTGCTGATTGAATTTCAACAAATTTTTCCATTTTGTTTATATTCATAAGTATTAATTTTGTTTCATCTTTTTCTCTACGAATTATTGGCATTAATACTTCTTGACAATCTGACATCATTGTAAAATTATCAAAGAATTTCATATCTTTAAAATCATCAGTTTTTATAAGAGTTCTTATATTTTGAAATAGATTAAAAAGATTACCATTTTGATTTTTAATAAGAAATAAAAAATCAACATCATATGTAGGATCATAAGATTTTATTTTCTCATACATAGTTTGAAATTCTTTTAACAATATTTTAAGAGCAACTCTTTCAGTAGTTCTATCTAATAGATATGCTAAAGCTTCTGTCCACATAGAAGCATCATAAAAGAAAAATTTAATAGGTTTTTTATTCTTATCTTCAGTTTCATCTTTTTCTTCAATTAAGTTGCCTAAAACTTTTATTTTTTTACCTATTTTCTTTTCATCAAGAGTTAATAATCTTTTTTTAACTTCAAGATAATGGGCTTTGCCGTTAAACTTTTTATTGCCGATACTAAATATTTTATTGGGACACACAATACCAGCACAATTTGACATAAGTAAATTAGTGTGATATATTTCATTCCAGATTTGTAAATTAGTATCTGGAAAAGTTATAAAAATAACTCTTTTATTAACATATAGTTTTTGATTTTTAATAATTGAGCTTAAATGCACATTATCATAATTCATAATTATATCTCTCCTTTGTAATTAATACCTTCAAATAAACTTTTAAAATCTAATTCTAATAAAGAATTTAAATTGTAAACATATGCCCACTCAACAAATCCATTCTTCATATTTATTGGTATACATACATTAAACATAATTTTGTCATATAAAAGTACATCAGTGATTAATAACGCTGATCTGCTTTTAAATTGACAAATTAAAAATAAAATATTTTGGTCTGTTTCACGACATTCAGATCTTGCTTTTCTATACCAATCAGCAACTTTTTCATAATTCCAAAAGGTTGGAATATTTTTTGGATAACCATTTTTAACTTCAACCATAAATCCAAATCTTGTCCAACCAAAAGTATGTAGTTGTTTTATCGGCATAATATCACCAACATATACAGTTTTATCTGCACCTGAAGTGTGATGTCTTTTAAGCACATCTGGATCATTAAACATCCACATAGATAATTGTTTTGCTTGTTTTCTTTCTTCTCTATTACCTTGTTCTTTAGAATTCATTTTAATTTCCTTTAAATATCATAATAACTTTCTATAACGATCTTTTCAATAGGATCTAATTTAGCATCTTTACCTTCCATTAATCCAACCTTTATAGCTCTATTAATGTTTTCAAAAGCTAATGCATTTAACCAACTTGTAGCAAAGGGTAATTTTTTCTGACCCATAATTTCAACATGTTTGTATCCAGATAATCTTGCTGGTTTTGTTGTATCATCAGCATCTCGAAACATATTACTTACAATTAATTCAATATGACAAAGATCAATTCCTGGTAATTTATCATGCATAGTCATTACAAGTGTTTCTGGATTTGTAATATATTTTGCTCCACCTTCAAATAATCTCATCATAACTCTTTCATTAAAGTTATCTGAATAATAATCCTGTTTCATAATAACTTCACCAGGTTCATAATTCATAGTTATAATATGACCTTCAGATTGGTAATCTGTTGGTTTAATAAGATCAACAACAATTCCTATTGGGAGGGTAACAAAACTGAGATGAGGTATCTCTCCTATCTGAACTGTTAAAATTCCTGGAATTTGAAATTTATCTCCAGAATCAATCAAACTAATATCATCATATTCATCTTGATCTATAGAAATAGTACATGATACTTTAGCGATTATTTCATTTTTTCTAATATCAAAATAAGGTTTAAGATCGGCAAGATCTACACCAGATTTTTTTATGAGGGCTGGAAAATCAACTTCTACAGTTGACATTGATGATGGTTTGTGTCTCATTTTCATCATAGCATTGATACCAACAACATTAACAGCGCCACCAGCTAAAATACCAACATTTTTAGTATTTAATTTTTTATGAAGATCACCATAACAAATTTCGCATATACCTTCTTCTGATTTACAATATAAAGGAGATCTTAATTTGATTGTTTTGCCGATAACTTCATCAAGACTATCAATCTTTTTAAGTTTTACATCTTCATCAATATAATATCTTTGTTGTATTAATTTAGCAATATCATCATTTACACTTATTGAAAAATATTTTTTTGAACCACAATTCTTTTCTCCAATTTGTGTGCTGGCATTCGCCATTGTGGTTTTGGTTGTTAAATAACCAGGATGTGCAGTTAAAGAGGACCTGGAATAGAAATTACTTCTAGCTTCTGAAGCGGCATTATAATAATCTACTTTTCCATATCCATCATTTAATGATTTTGTAATTGGACCAAGAAGTTTACCTTCAATATCAATAACATATCCTCTAGCTACTAATAATAACATCCAATCACCAACTGGATTTCCCTTAGGACTAAAATCAAGAATATTATTGATTCTATAACCAGTTTCTTTTAAGATAGCCAATAATTCAACATTAAGTTTTTCAGCTTCTTTTTTAAATTCCATAGGATTTAATTTATCGGCAACTTTTAAAAATTCATTTTTCTTTTTCAACCAATCTGCTGGAGGAATAAAATCTTCAATATTAAATGAATTTGGTGAAACTGAAGCTAACTTAAAAGCTTCAGATTGGAGCTTGGTAAGATATTCTGCCGATACATCAACACCATATTTTTTATACATATCAATAACAAGTTGTTGAAGTTTCTTTTTAGTCATTGTTTCACTAATAAGTGGATAATCTTCAGGTAATATAATATTTATCCAAATTCTACCTAAAGATGTTAAAACAGATCTACCATTTGTTTTGAATGGATGGGTATAAGCAAACTTATCACTTAGCTTACTTCCTTCTTTGATCAGATTATATACATCACTAGGAGTTGCAATCATAGGTTCTGATATTTTAGACATTTGAATTCACCCCTTTATCAAATTTTTTTACTTTTGTAAATTTTCTTTTTATTTTATCCATATGTTTGAATTTAAATGCTCCTTTTGGAAATTTAGTTTTATACATTTTCATAAGACCAAAACTTTCAAACAATCTAGTAATTGAAATCATAGTTAGTTACCTCTTAATTATAAATTTCTTAAAATTTCTGAAAATGATACATCTTTAAAAATAAATTTGTTAATATAGATATTTTCTACATCAACATCATTAGATGATATTACTCGAACTGGAATAGTATCTTGATAAGATTCTAATTTTTCACATTTTTTTGAACATATCATTTTATCCTCTTTAATTTTGTCACAAATTGCACATGGTGACCTAGTCATTGATCCCATTTCCCCCTTAGTTAGATAATAAGTTGAGACTAGATATTACTCTAGTCTCAACTTCGACATAATGTTTAACCGCAACTTCCCTCATTCCAAGCACAACTTACACATGTCCAACAGCTACCAAGAAGTCTCATAAAACTTCCACATTCAGGACAGGTTGGAGCTGAATCGTTCATTTCCATAGCTACTTTACTAACTATTTCTTTTGTTATTTTTTCTATTCCATTTTCTGTTACTTGTTTAGGAACAAGTCCCAGTTCTTGCCGATCTTCTTCTGATAGATAATGCATTCCAAGATATTTAAATATATAATCAACTATACTGGTACAAGATCTGATATCTGCATTACTTGTAAAACCAGCTGGATCAAAACGAAGAAACATCATCTTTTTTACAAAATCTTTTAATGGAATACCATATTGTAAAGAGATACTTACAATAGTTGCAAGTGCATCAGCAAATCCTGAAAGTGTACTTCCTTCCTTAGTTAAATCAATAAATATTTCACCAAGTGAACCATCTTCATAAAATCCTGGAGCTAAATATCCTTCAACATTACCAACTCTAAATTTATGTCTATGAGCTGGTCTATCATCAGGAAGTTTTTTACGAATTGGTTTATGGTTTTTTAAAGTTTCATCAAGTTTAACTATTCGATTTGACCATTCACCAGAATTTTGAGAAATCATTTCAACTTTCTTTTCTTCTTTCTTATCAGCAGAAAGAGGTTGAAATGCTTTGCTACCATCTCTATAAATTGTTATTCCTTTGAGACCCATCTTCCAAGCTTTAATATAAAGACCATAAACATCTTTAACAGTTGCTGAATTGGGAAGATTAATTGTTTTACTCATTCCCATAGATATAAATGGTTGAATAGCGGCACACATCTTAACATGACCCATATAATCAATCATTCTTGTGCAACCTCTTGGATTCATAGAGGTATCAAATATTGCCATATGTTCATCTTTAACAATTGTACTATTTTCTAAGCTTCCATCTTCTTCAATAGTTTCTAATATTAATTTTATTTTTTGTTCTGTATAACCTAAATTTTCTAAGGCTACTTCAACAATTGGATTCACAAATTTCAGAACTGCATTTTCAGAACCAGAAAGAGTTTTATATCTTATTAAGCTAAACTCCGGTTCCATTCCAGTTGTATATGCTTCCATTAAACTTGAAATTGTTCCAGTGGGAGCAAGAAGAGTTACAGTTGCATTTCTGAATGGAGCTTGATTATCAATTAAATTTTTAATATTAAGCCAATGTTCATTCAATAATATTTCCATAGTTTTTATTATTGTTGATTTTTTTGCACCAGCAAATTGAACATCTAAATATTTAATATGTTTATTTAAAACATTATAAAATGGTTCTTTATTTTCTTCAAATTTATCAAATGGTCCAAATATAGTTGCTAATTTATTACTTGTTTGATAAGCAATAGCTGTTAATAATCCTGTTAACATTCCAGTAAGAGTTCTAGCTTCATCACTATCATAAGGTAAACCAAGATACATTAATAATGCACCAAGATTTGTAAAACCAGCTCCTAGCGGACGAAATTCTCTTGTGTTTTTCTTAATTTCTTCTGTTGGATATGAAGATTTATTAATTAGAATATCTTGCGCAATTATCATAATTTCAACAACTTCTTTAAATGTAGGATAATCAAATTTAAAATTATTAGTATATTTGTCATATTTAAAGAATTTTAAAAGATTGATGCTTGCTAAGTTACAACTTGAGTTGTCTATGAATGCAAACTCTCCACATGGATTGGTACTGTTTATTTTGCCGCTATTTATACATGTGTGCCATTCATTAAAAGTATCACTAAATAAAATTCCTGGATCGCCATTTTTCCAAGCATGTTCTGCTATTTTTACTAATAAATCTCTAGCTTTATACTTAGTACAGTTTTCTCCAGTCTTTACAAATTTAGTATACCAATCTCCATCTTCTTCTGCAGCTTTCATAAAAGCTTCACTTAATCTAACACTAATATTTGTATTCTGATAAAATGCTTCATCAGACATTTCATAACCTTCTCTAGGAATAAATCCAGCATCTCTTAAAATTCTTAATTTTTCTTCTTCATGATCTTTAATTTCAATAAAGTCTTCTATATCTGGATGGTCAATATTCATACAAACCATTTTTGCAGAACGTCTTAATGTACCAGCACTTTTTATAGTGCCTGCATCAACATCATGACATCGTAAAAAAGAACAAGGTCCAGAAGCATGACCACCCCTAGATACTGTTTCTTTTTTACTTCTTAATGGACTCATATTCATTCCAGTTCCACTTCCATGTTTAAATATTTCTGCTTCGACTCCAGCAACTTCAAAAATAGATTTCATATTATCATCAATTTTAAGAATAAAACATGCTGATGTTTGTGGTTCATCTGAAAGTCCAACATTAAAATATACAGGACTATTAAATGCAAAATATTGATGTATTTGATAGTATTTCAATTTGTAATTAAAATCAGGAAAATCTGTTTTGTCCTCTTCAAAATATCTTTGATCTCTTGCCCAATTCGTAATTGTATCAGATACTCTATCAATCATTTGTTTAAGACTTGTTTCTTTTAATTTTGCATTATTACATAAATATCTACTTGCAACAATTGCAGCATGACCATCATCGAATCCTTCAGGAAAGTCAATATCTTCATTGAATGTAATTTTTCCTTCTTTATTCTTAATTTCGATATGCTTCTTTACAAATTTAATATTTTTATACGGATCTAGTTCTGACACTATATTTCCTCCATTGGGTGTTTTATTTTATATCGTTTATAAAATTCTTCATTAGTCATAGCTGTATTATTTTCAATAAAAATTGTTCGTCCTTTTTTATATTCACCTCTTGAAGCTCTCCAAATTTGTTCATAATCATCTATTAATTTATCACATTCATAACAAAAAAAATCACCTTTTATATTTTCAGGTGTATATACATTAATAATTCTTTTTAGTTCTTTATTACAATGTGGACATATTTCCATTATTTTCCTCTGATTTATATATTATTTTTGTTGGTATTTTCATTTCAGAATTAATATCTGTTACAATCATATTAACTTTAAAATTTTGTTTATTTTTTCTAGTATAATCTGCAGCTAAATTATAAATTTTATCACCTTCAATTTTAGAATTACAAAATGGACAACTATAATCAGATTCTTTAGTAGATATTATTGTAACACAATTTATTTCTGATAATTCTTTATTACAGTTGATACAGTTCATTACTTCTCCTTAGATTATATTTACTAATAGTAAAATTTCTATATAAAAGATGAAACTTTTTATACTCCTTCTTTAACATCACCGTTTGGTAAAATAACTTTATCTACTTCTTTTTTAAAAGTGTTAAAATTTTTAAGTTTTTTATAAATTTTTTGTTGTTCTTTTTGTATACTTTTTTTAGTTTCAGGTAAGTAATATTTTGCATAACCTTTTTCGCCAAATTTATTTGAAAGATGATCAAAAGATCTTTGAATAAGTTGTTCTCTATCCATATCTAAATAATTATCTTTTCCATAAAGATATGATCTTTTAATCATTAATTTTAGAGACGGTGTTTTATCACTATCTTGAATAATCTTTCCAAGTAGTGTTCTTGGAGTGTTAGGATTAGATGCACGATGATCTTCACATGCATCGGCAATATCTTTAATTTGTTCTTCAGTAAACCATTTCTTAAGATTTTTGTCCGCTAATACGAATTTAGCAGAATTAATATGATGTTCTTCTCTACCTTTTGGAATACCAACATCATGGTATGCTGCCGCCGCGAAAGTCATATTAACATCAACTTTTCTTTTTACAGCTAAATCTAATGCTGTATTCATAACTAATTTAACATGATCTTGCCGATGACCAGAATCATGTTTATCATACATGGGTATAATTTTTGATTCAATATATTCTTTTAATTCTGGATTTACCAATTCTATATTTTCTACTTCAAATAAATAAGATATGCTAATCATAATTAAGCTCCTAAATATTATTTTCTATTATACCCATATTTATCTCGAAAAAAATTAAGATTATTTATAGACTTTTTTAAATTTTCAACATCTTGTTTTGGAGATGTTACTTGTTTTGGTATTTTCTGAACTGTTTTTTCTTTTTCATTATAAAAATATCCTTTTGCTGGAAATTCTATTCTTTGTAATAAACGTGGTTTTGTTTCATAAGGTTCTTTTTCAAAACGAATTCCATTAAATGCTGGATTCCATACCCAATCAAGACCAGTGTTAGTTTCAAATTCAAATAAATACCCAATATTAATCATAATTAAACTCCTTAAAATAAAATAAATAAAAAAGTCTTGAGACCCCTTTTCGGGATCTCAATATCACGGTCTTTCGACCGGTAGTAAAAGGTGACTAGTTCTTTTACCATCTCTTGAACCCATACATCTGGGTTAGACCGATTCTGGAAAGGTTAGTTAAAAGATTAGTCAAATCTTTTTACACCTTTTCTCGTCCAGCAAGAGAGCTAGTTTCGAGACTATGATACAAAGTAATATATCACTTAGGATATATTACCTTTCATAGACCTGTCTATTATATTAATTTCTATATGAAAAAGAAGAAAATAAAATAATGTTACTTTCGTAACATTATTCTTCCTGTTGGTGGGTTATGACCCCACCGGGTGCGCGATATCACACCTTACTAGTAGTGAGAATGACTCACTACAGATCAAATTTCATAGGCTTATATCGAGCCTCAAAATGATCATACTATATTAATTTCTATATCAAATCTTTGAATAACAAAAAGGCGGAGTTATCCGCCTGTTAATTGATTTATGATAAGCTGGATTTTCTCAGGGATAGGAGCATTGAGATCAGGTTCATTAGTTGATCTGTAAATATGTCTTAACTCAATAATTTCGTTAAGGCATATTCCACAACTATGAACATGTTTTTCAATAACTGTCCTTTCCTCAAGATCAGAGTCGAAGAAGGCATATTTAGCCAACAATTCTGGTTCAATATGTTTCTGATGTTTTTCTTTCATTAACCTATTAAACCCAAGTTGGATAAGATGTGGTAACATTTTATCGTTTGGTCCTGCATCCGGAGGAATTTCAGTAAACATCCAATGTTTAGTTGTGATTAAGTCTTTTTTCCACCATTTCAATTTGTTCTTGTCATATTCATATTTGAATAGATAGAACTTAATTTTGAAAAGATGGTCTAAATCATCAATCTTTTTTACAACATCTTCCCGATATCCAGTCTGTTTAAAAGCCGCTTTAAGGTTCCATAGGAATGTAAAATTCCATAAGAACGAGAATATTAAATCAGGAACTTCATTGTAATCGTCTTTATCTATACCATAAATAATTTGATAGTTAACTGTCGATTCAAGATCGGAAAGAGTTTTTTTACACTGGATTATCATATCAATAGCGCGTGAGACCAAATGTCTCATATCCACAAATACATATCCACGTTTTTCTAAATCTTTTATTACCAGATTTATTATCATATCTCCTCCTTTAATTTTTAAAATAATATATTAGAAACTTTATTGTTCCTAATTATACTATATCATTTCTATATGAAAAAGGAGAAAACAAAAAGAGAATTTTTTACGTGTCTCTATTCACGGGTTAGAACCATTTTTCAGATTTTTATTATCTTAGGTTCACCAAACCTAGGGATTTTTCTCGATTCCCAATCGGACCAATTTGAAGGGTGGTCGTAGACGCTTTATTAAGCATCTGGGGCACATAATGTTACTCCCCGTTCCCGTCAGCACTATTTGCGGTTCATATGCTGATCTTTATTAGTCCCTTGTATTATATTAATTTCTATATGAAAAACTTGAAAATAAAAACCTTTTTAAGGCTGGTTAGGCCTGTTGATCGACTTTTTTAAATATTCGATCAACTGTTTATATGTAGCTGCAAAAGTTGAAGGATGATCATATACATCATCCTCTTCATGTCTATATTCTACGATATATTTTTTCGTAGGCATATAAACAATATCTTTTACAGTTATTGAATATACTCCGTGATCTCCACGGATGATGATTGGATTATCAATAACTTTTGCTAATCTAATCAATATATCCTCCTTAAAACCTTTTTAAGGCTGGTTAGGCCTAAGACCTCTTTTTGAGCTGGTCAGGCTCCTTCTAAGCCGCGGGAGACTTCTAATACACGAAGATTCCAGATGTCTCTTCTATATCCATACATAAGTGATTCTGCATCTGGTAATGACCATTCAAGAATTTCCTTTATATTAAAAGGATAACCTGAGAATGGTAATTCACCAAGATAACAATCTCTTGTATGATTATAGTATTGACAATTATCTAGAATACATTCAGCACATTCACAATCAGTACATACTATAGAACGGAATTTAACTATTATATAGTTTAATTCCATCTCAAGCATTTTCTGAAAGGATTCTGTGTTGAAAACGTGATGTGAAGTTCTGAAACAACGTTGATCAACATAACAGTCGCGTTCCCAATACGATTCAGTCAAGTAGTATTTATGTTCCCAACACTCTTGACTACAGTCACCCGGTTCATCAGGAATATTTCCCCATTGATCCGAACTGTGATCGTGAATCGCAAGGCAATAATCATTGCACTTGCTTTCACCATCTTTACAGTTGTGACAAATCGTATCGTTGATAGCTTCTGATGTTTGAAGAAACGATGAGATGATATCAATAACAATCCTATCAAAGGCTGTTTCCATAATATCCTCCTTAGTTTGTTTTCTTCTTTCTTTTTCTTCTTCCCCAACAGAGTTTATCATCAGTCCAAGATAAGTTTGTATCCATATCTGATATTCTAATACATCCACATGGAAGTTTTTCGAGTTTCCAATTAGGATGATCAAAAGATATTTGAAGCATTCTTTCTTGTAACTCTTTTTCCATGTTCTTCTCCTTTATTTTTATTTACAGAATAAGAGATATCGATATATAATCGACACCTTATTCCCATGCTTTAACGCGAAAGGTTTTATCGCAACTCAGCTCCGCACGTTTACATGTACGCTGAGATTCTAACGGACTACAGTACGGAATGTTACTTCCGTGCTGCAGGACATGTTCCAGCATTGCCACAGGCTCCGCATGGAATTCTACACTTGGTAGTCATGTACTATATTAATTTCTATATGATCTTTTTGAATATACAAAAATCTTGCAGATATATAGAAATAATAGCCTATACAAAAATGGGTGGAGAAAGAACCCCTTATTAAGTCTTCCATAGGCTGGAATTGTTATTAAGGTGCCTATGTTCTTTCCCCACAAATTAGAAATTAATCATTAACAAATTCAAACTTAGCACCCAAAATTTTCAATTCAGCATATATATGAGTTAGTTCTCTTTCGATACCTTGCCGATATTCATCATCATTAATATCTCTAACTCCATCTGAATGTAAATGATTATTATTTTTAATAGATTTGAATATAATTTTATCATAAGTATGAATAAATTCTCGACCAGTTTTAAATAAGGCATCTCCTAATTCTTTAAAACCAAAATAATAAGTATAAGCAACAGAATCAAATATTGTTCTGTCTGTAATTAAAATATCATATTTAGTAGCTAAAGCAATTTCACTTTGCAATTGATTACAGAATATCCAAAGTTGAGTTTCTTTTGGTTTATCTTTATTAAAACCTAAAGGAGAATGTTTTGCGTTCTCCATGAAAATTCCCACCGTCTTATTTGGATTTTCTATTTTCATTTGTTTAGCTAAATCAAATACTGCTGTTGATTTTCCTGTTCCGTGAGTTCCTGTAAAGCTTATTTTCATAAATTTTCCTCTTTATCCTATTAATGAATTTACAATGTATCTAATTTTTCCCATTGTAGATTTTGCAGCATCAACATCATCAAAATCAGTAGATGATGCATTTAAAGCATCCATTACATCATCAACAAATACTGATGGAGTAAAAATTGTACAATTTAAATTTGGTATTCTTCCAACTCTATTTAAAAGTTGTGATAAATTTCCAATAGGTATTTTTTCATTACCTGCTTTTTCTACAGATGGAATATACATTTCTTTTATATTAATATTTAAACCTTCGCCGATATAATCTGTAGTTAATACTATGTCAATTTTACCTTTACTAAATAAATCTTGAATTATAACATTATCTTGACTGTCTGAAGGATTAACTATTTGACCACCTTTTCTTTCTGGACCATACATAATTCCAAGTCTAGATCCAGCAGCATTACGAATCATTGGATTTGTAATATCGGCAATTCTTGATTCTCCAACAACAATATCAACATCTTTTTGACTATAAAATGGTTTTTTATATCCAATTCCAGTTTTAGGTTGAGGACCAACTTCATGACCAAATGATCCACCAAAACAATATTTAGCTATTTCATTTATTTTATATTTACTAAAGAAAACGAAACATATTTGACGTTCCCCAGCGGCCAAAAACTTCTTTACAAGGTTTTTGGTATAATTAAAATCAGCAAGTTGATCATAACTTCTAATTTTTATTCTAGCTGTATTACGTGCTTCAGATACAAAAGGAACTGTAAAATGTCTTCCATATGCTACATTATAAAATTTAATAAGTCTTGCTGCTGTTTTTTCATTTTGTGTACCAGTTAAACAAACCATTTTTGCAGATTTTGCCGCTCTACTTGATAATGTATAATCTATTGCAGATGATATTTGTTTAGCTCTTTTATCTACATTTTCTATACCATCTGCTGTTAATTCTGCTTTTTGAATTTCATCAAAGACCATCAATTTTAAATTTTTCATTCTATCAATAAATCCTGGTGATGATTCATAAACAGTTATAATAACTGGTTTTATTGTCCCACCTTTTTGATGATTTTCTATTGTATCTCCATCAGCATATTTAATTCCAACAAGTTGAGTAGTAACAAATTCTTTAACAGCTTTTGTAACATTTTCAAAATATTCAGTACTTAAATTTGAAATATTTTCTTCAATTTGTGTAATTTGTTCTGCCGGTAAATTTTGATATAATAATGTATTACTAAGATTTGTTAAATTATTATATATATAATTTAATCTTTCTTTCAACGATTGTTGTGTTGCCATATTCATAACAGTTTGATTAAGATTATTATTAACCAATCTGTACATATTTTGATTTTGTTGATTTGGTAAAAATAGATTTCGATTTTGATATTGAAAATAATTTATATATTGTAATATAAAAGAAACAAAATTTGTAATAAATTCATCTTTAACAGTTTGATCAGTTAAAGCTCTAATTGGACTAAACCACATTATTTGTGGTAAATTTTCTGGATGCTCAATAATTTTTTTAAGATTATCTAAAGTTACTTGAGCACGATGTATATCACCTGGATCATTAGGATTTGGTGGATCTAAAGTTACATTAATTCCTAATAATTTTTCAGCCCAATAAACTATAACAGGAAGAGTTTTTCCTCCTCCAGGTGATTCAGTCATAATAAAAACATCATGATTTGGTTGACTAAGTTCATCAACTATTTGTCTTTGCCAACCATGTAGTTGTGAAGAATTTTTAAGTTGAACTCCAACAGTTGCAGAACTAGGTTCCCACATAGTTTGACTTTGTGGTTGTGGAATTGGTGTAGCCTGTTGTAATGGAGCTGGTTGTTGAGCTATATTTTGAAAATATGTATTTATATTTGCTCCTGAACCTAAAGAGCCTAAACTTTCAAGTAAACTTTTCTTCATAATTAACTCCTATGGAAATCTATGATTTGTATGATTTGGTTTTAAATTTTTTAACTGTTCAAAATTCTTTCCATATCTTTTTGTAAAATCTCCAGGTTTATTTAAATTAGAATCATAAAATGGAACCATACAAACAAATTTTTCAAATTGTCTTCTCGTTTCTATTTCTTTTCTGCCTTCTTCTGTTCGACCATCTATAATTTTCATATACTATACCTTTATTGTTTTGTAGCGGCATAAATTGCTGTTGCTGCATCAAGTGTTATTTCATAAGGACATTCATTTGCTGAAGTTACTTTTGTCCAAATTGATTCAGCATGACGTGGATGCATTTTTGTTCTTGCTTCATTTTGAGCTTCTTTTGTGAAAAGTGATAATACAGCAGCTTGATCTCCATCATGATCCGCCCCCAATCTTGGTAAATCGAATGGACTAAGTCTCATACTTACTCCAGTCTTATCAACTCTTACATCTCCAGCTAACCAATTGTCTCTACTATTTCATTTGTGTTAATCTAAGATCGCGACTCTTAGACTTCTTCTTTTAAAATAAATAAAAGAAGAACCCATAGTTACCTATGGGATCAGACTATATCATCATCCTATTATTTTCCTAAAAATTGTTCAAATAATTTAATATTATTCCATTTTTCATTTATTTCATCATTTTTTGATTCATTTTCAGTTTTTGATAATGGTCTAAGATTTTTTAATGACCAACATTTTTCAAAATTTGAATCTTCAAACGATTTGATATTAAAAGCTATTATTGGAACAATATGATCAATAACCCAATAATTACCATAATTATTCCAATTCATTTTATCATCAAACTGTTTTTCAAGATGTTTCATAAGATCAGTAAGATTATATCCAACAAATTTTAACCAACTTTTTCCTTCTTTTTTACCTTTTAATATTCCCCAAATAGCTCTACTTACAAGTTTTCTTAATCTAAAAGAAGGATCTGTTTTGTATTTATTTTTGATGTATTCTTTTTTCTTTTCCATTATTTTATCTTTATTATTTTCAAAATATTTTCTATCTTGTTCTCTTTTTTTCTCTGGATGTTCTTTATAATAAGTTTTTTGTTTAGCTAAAAGTTCGTTTTTATTTTCTTCCCAATGAGCTTTTCGTTCATCCTGATGTTCTAAACAGTAATTTTTATGATATTCAACTCTTTCATCTTTGTGTTTTTCATAATATCGGTCAGTTTGAGCTTTATGTTTATCAGGATGATTTTTTCGATATTCTTTTACATTCAGATAATCACAAGGTTTACAATAATATTTATATTTTATTGTACCGTTTTTTGTTTTATATGCTGGAAATTCAATAATATCTTTTTCTTGTCCACATTTACCTCTACAAATTCTTGTTTTCATAATTTTATTATTCCTCCTAGAAATTATTAAATGATGATATAGTCTAATTTAATAATTTCTATATAAGAATCTTAATTACTAAATAATAGGATGCCTCGCGCTTCCGTCCGCTTGGACGTACTCCCTTTCGGGATAGTCGTTACACCTTCAGTTAATATAGTTCGCAGCTATATTAAAAGCTTGGCTCGGTATTGTCCTATTTCTAGGAGTTTCACCGAATTCACGAGGTTATTCGAATATCATTACTGATATAAGCCGCTTAATAGATTAACGGGATCACGTTTATAGATCACAACTTTTCCATCAACAATTTCTTCTGCTACATGAATGAAATATTGTTTAAGTTGTTCTGATACTATATTTGGTTTACTTATTAAACTTGCAAATAATCTCTTAAGATCATTTACATCTGGTGGAACTTCTGATTTCAGAAATTGTTGGATTATTCCAAGAGCACTACTATCTTTTTTTAAGATATAATTAATTGCAAATGGTTCATATAATTTTAAAACTACTTGCCAAGGCAATCCAACTGTTCCAAGTTTAAGAGTGTGATCTGTTGTAATAACTAATCTTGCCGAATAATCAGTAGTTTTTCTTAATAATCCACCTCTGATTAATCCAGATTTTCCTTTCATTCTACTTTTAATCCAGTTATTTGTATCTAATAAAGTATGTTGAATTTGTTCCATAATTGGGACTTTAATATCATCTGGTAATTCTGGAGCGAAATACTTAATATTTCTTATTAGAGAGCCATAAAATTCTGACAAATCTGAAAAGTTAACAATAGTTTGTCCAGATGTTTTACTAACGGCAAGATCTCTAATTCCAGCTGGTAAAAGTATAAATTTATCAATAAAGATTTTATTTTTATTTTCTTTAATAAACTTCACATTTTCTGGTTTATTCTTTTTATATTTATCTAAATTAATTTTATCAAAAATTGATACTAAATAACCTATACCTGAATTTCCACTTGCATCTTCAATAACTTCTCCTGTTGCTGATAAACTATATTTCCCTTTATTCTGTAAAAGTTTAGATATGTTTGTATCTAATCCAGATACAATTGAATAAGCTTCAGGATGTATTAATTTTGTTTTCAAATTAACATATGCAAAAGTTTTTCTACGTTCTGCACTTCCGAATCTTCCAAAAATCTCTTCTGAAAATAATCCATTAGGATCAGTTTTTCCAACTTTTTCATAAAGACGAACAGTTGTTACTTCTTTTAGTTTGTTTTTTGTTATGAATTCATCAATATCTAATAATTTAAGTTTCATAATTAACCTCTCCCAATTTTATTAATTACTAATTTGACCTATATAATATTCTTCTAATTTTTTATAAAGTTCAGTATCGATATCATCAACATTCATATCTTTTAAAAGTAACATCATATAATCATTATCTTCTTCACCATTCCAATTTTTGATATATGTTCCTTTTTTATATCCATGATTTTGCCGAAATCCATTAAGAATATTTTTGCCGATATACAATTTATACAATTGTTCTAAAGAGAATATTTCAACTTTATAACACAACATCATGAAATATCTAAGCATAGAAGATTGTTTTAGAGCGGCAAAAGCTAAACTTTCAATACATTCCTGAACTGATTGTTTATTATCTTCTTGATCATTTAATACTCTAAAACTATTAATTACAAAATCAAAAACTTGTTTAAGATCTTTATTTTCTTTTAACAAATCACTCATTATAAAATGCCAAATATCAACAAGTTCCAGTTGAAGTTGTTCTAAATTAACTTCTCCTTTTTTCCACCATTTCCAATCGGTGTGTTCAATCATTTCAGCACATTCTGTCCACACAGCACGATACCAAGGAATATCTCTTTCCTTCCAATTTTCACCATTAGTGTGAACACTAAGTTCTTCCTGCTTATCAAACATCTTTTGTAACATTTCGATTTGTGTCATTATCATTTATCTCCTTCATTATTTGATCATGTTCTGCACACCATTCACAATACCAAGATTTTTGACTATTAAATCTAAAAACTTCTTTTTTAACACCACAACCATAACATTCAATTTCTTTATAAAATAATTTTTTAAAAAATTTCATATTTTCTCCTAAAAACAAAAAGTTGGGACAGAGATCCGGTTTCTCTGTCCCTTTTACTACTATCGTGCTCCTATTTCTATAGGAGCTTTCATTATTTACTGGTAGAGGCGCGCCCACTATCTTTCGCCAAGTCGACGCGTTGTTTTTGCGTATCTACCAGTATTAGGCGCTCGTGGCTAGCCAGTCCGTTTAACGGGGGCTGCCGATGGCGCGGACATTATATTAATTTCTATATGAAAAACTTAAAAATAAAAAACCCCCGTAAGGGGGAAGGTCTTTACGACATTAACTGTCGCTCTTATTAGAGTTCCTCAGTCTCCAATAGTTCCCATAGAGCCCTCTCATCCTATTGCTAGGACTTCTTTCTAATTTTACGAACTTGTCCCTATGGCGATAGTTCAACCAAGTATTTTTCAGACTTCAGAGATTTCTCTCAACCCTTCCGGTCGTCTGAATTTCCTTGGAAATTTAAATCGGAGAAAACCGGAGTCGCTAGTCGTTTGACCTCGTCCGATTTTTCTCCTGTAATATGAAATATCGACTGAAATCTCCACCGAGGAGATTTCTAACTTCATCTTACTAAAAATATTATTTCTATATATAAATAGAGATTATCAAATTAATGTATTTTATAATTTAATAGAGCTTCCTCGCCATTCCACGGAAGCTCTTATAAGACTATTGGCTAGTTAGTCTGATTTGTTATAATTGGATTTTTTCTTTTATAATTTTGATAATATTGTGTAATATCTATTGCAATTCCTGATCTTGTTTTTGTAAGAATTTCTTTACCTAATCTTTCAATATATAAGGTTATATAAGCATCAAATTTATATGTTTGATTTTCTTTATCATTTTTTCCAACTAATTTATTTATATTAATATAATTATTAAATTCTTTTAGATCAACACTTAAAATTGCTTTTTCTTGTTCTCTAAATTCTAATTGTTCTTTATGTTTTTCATGTGGACAAAGTCTTCGACCAAAATCAAGATCACCTGGATATATAATATGTATAAATTTTTTAATTTTTTGATCTAATCTAATAATATCTACATAAAAATCAACATATTGATTCATTGGAATACCAAGATTTTCATTCATAAAAATTCGAAAATATCGTGGCTGATATTCAATTTGAAATTTTGCTTGACTATTAATTAATGCAATAGTTTTTGCTTTAGAACTTCCTTTTGGTATTATTCTTTTCATTTCTCTCCCTGTTCTTTAAAGTATCTCACATAACATTTTTCTAACTTCTGAAATCCAAATTTCTGATACAAAACTTCCAACTGTTCATAAGATAAATCTCCATAAGGATTTATATCTAATAGAATGTTAGCTTTTATTGAATCTGCCCATTCAATCATTTCTTGTAATAATTTTTTTGCAATTCCTTGTTGACGCAATCTAACTGGAACATTCAATCTGTTAAAATAATACCAAGTTTGATTTTTATGTTTAATTCCATGTTCTTTTAAAAGATCATTGTAAATTTGTGTTAAGTCACATACAGCTAAACAATTATCACCTTTATGATAAAATGACTTTGATTCTGTTAACATTTTATCCTCCAACAAGTTCTTTTAATTTAAAATTAATATCTTGAATTACACTATCATCAAATTTATCTTGATCAATATTATGAATTTCTATTTCTAATTCATCTCTCCAATCTAAATTAAAATCTTGGGAAGTATCTTTTCTATATTTTTCAAGAAATTCTTTAAAAATTTTAAAAATTTGGTAATCAAGATGATTATATTTTACTAATAAGTCAAATGAATAATCTGGTTCTACTTCATCATAAAATCTTCTTAATTCTGTTTCTGTTTCAAATCCATAACTAAATATTCCAACAGGTTCATCAAATTCTAATCTTAAAGTTTCAGGATATCTAAAGTCATGATTTGTTATCATTTTCTTTTCCTTTTAAAATTTTATCTTTAACTAAACTCATTTTTATTTTTTGCATTAAAGCAAGTCTAAAATTTACCACATCGTCAAGATGTTTAAGAGCTTTGCCAATATCTTCTTTATTAATAGATTTTTTAACACTTTCTATTGTTTCATCAAGAATATCTCTACAAGTTTCATCAAAAATATTTTTACTATCGTTAAGCGCTTTTATAAGTTCATTTTTATGAGACTGAAAATCATCATTTATTTCTTTTAAAAATTCTTCTGGATCACATTCAATAGCAGTATTACAACTTGGACAGAAATAATCACTTGTAATTTCATCATCTGGTTGATCTGTTAAATATTCTAAATCTCCATCTTTATCAGCTTTAATAACTCCCCATTGTTTTACATCTCTTTCAAATTTTAAATAATTTATCTCTTTTTTACAGTGTGGGCATTTAGACATAATGTCCCTCTTCTTCTTTAAGTATAGTATCTGGAGCATCAATAGTAATTGCATCAATTTTTTCTCTGAAAATATATGATAATATATATTCAGCGCTATCTATTAATAATGGTTTGTTATAAGATGTTGTATCTCTATGTGTCATAAATTCTCCAATTGTAATTGGTTTATGAATATTTAAATTTAATTTTTTTGCAAGTTCTAAAATATTTCGTTTACTTGTTTCAGTTGAACAAATAATTTGTCCATTAACTTTTGCTGCTCGTTTAACTAATTTTGTTGTTTTTCCTGTTTGTCTAGGTTGATATATTATGTGTGTCATTATTTTTCCCCATTTTGTTCTCTTGCTCTTTGTATACTTAAATCAACAATTTTGTCTTGTAGTTTTTGTGCTGAATATTCTATTTCTGCATTAGTTTCAAGTTGTTTCACTTCTATTTCACCAGTTTTGACAAGATCTGAGTCACTTCCGAAGAATAATGCTATGAAATGATTAGCTAACGTATCATAGGCATCTTCCATATTATTTGCTTCAAAGATAACATCAGCTACCATTCTAAATTTCATTATTCCTCCTTAAGGTAAGTTATCGGCAAGATCTATTTCTAAATCTTGCCGATATTTTTATAAATTATTTCTCCTTTTTAACATCCTCGAACTCATTTCTATGACTGAAATTATTGAATACAAATACATGCATTCTTGGACTGAATAAATATCCAGTTCTTAAACAATAATCTACTGAATCATAACATGAATCTCTAAAATCCTGTATGAATGTAAATTCATCAGCATAAGTTAAATAGTCTGGAGTTAAAGGCATAATAGATATTGGTACTTGAGGATTAACATCTTCAATGAATTTAGTAATATCTTTTTCTGTATCTTTACTGTATACAAATTTATAATTTGCCGATAATGAAAATGGATAAACACTCAATAACTGATTCAATAATACATTTTTAAGTTTAAACATTTCTATAATATATTCAACACCTTTAACTATAATAGATGGATAGTAGTCTGGATTAAGCTTTGGTGAAATATTTAATTGAATATTAACTGGTGGAAAATCTATAGCAAAAAATGCATCATCCAACAAAGTTCCATTAGTTTCAATTTCAGCAACTCTAATATCTAAACTTTCACGTAAAGAAACTAATAATTTCTTCAGAAATATTTTATTTAAAAATGGTTCACCACCAGTAATAAGAACTCTGCTTATATTATATTCTTTAATATGAATTGAACAAGCTTCCATAAATAATTTCATTTGGTCATCATTATCAATTTTTATCGGCAAAGAATATATAGATTCTATATTTGGAACATCATTTAATTTTAAATTATTGGTCCATTTAGTATCACACCATTCACAATTCAAATTACAATTTCCTAATCTAATTAACAAACACGGTTCTCCTGCTGATGGTCCTTCACCTTGGACCGTTGTACATAACTGTGTTACTATTCCACTCATACATTCTCCTTATTCATTATAGTTTTATCAGTTTCAATTGTGAAATCTAATTTTTCTTTTTCTTCTGGAACTGTTAAAGCAAATCCAAGAATAGTAAAATTATTACCATCATCATCTCTTCTAAACACTCCCAATCTTTTACCAAACACAACATCAGTCATTGATGCCATTAAACTAATAATAGTAAATCCTTCTTGATCTGTATCATATCTAGCAATTCCAATTTCTGGATATATAACTTCAAGATCTCTTAATTTATCTACATTTTCATTTACTGGAAATATCAAATTAAAAGTTTCATATTTTACTTCATAAGGTAAACACTGCCACATATGATTAATAATGATTAATAATTTCTTTTCTTGTTCATTCAACTCCCAACATGGGATAGTTCTCATTCTCATTTATTCTCCTTTCCAACTTTCATTATTTAACTTAGTGAATAAAGAAATTAGAAAATTTATTCCATCTTCAGATTTTATTCCTAAATTTTTAAAATCTTCTTTAGTTTTATTCTCAAGAAACTCTAATAAATATTTAATTTCTTGTCTATTTAATTCGATAATAAATTTAGTTTCAACTTTCATTTCCACAGTTATTTCTCCTTTATCTTGTAAATGTTAAAATTTCATTATTACAACCACTCAAATGTAAATGAAATAGTTGTTTAAATCCAGAGAATATTAATCGTTTACAACAATCTTCCTAAAGAATCGTTTATTGATTTTATATTTGGTTCATCAATTTTCATCTAATGATAAAGATCCATAAATTGTTATATCATCTGCTCTAATATGAATTTCATCTATTTCTTGTTCACAACTTGGACATTTCATTTTTATTCCCTCTTTTCTATTTCTATTTTTGATGCTAAGTTAGGATGATTTCCTTCTTCATTATAAATAGCATTTTCAGTTAAAGATCTCATTGCCATTTTCCAACCAACATAAGTTTTATCATTTTCGAAATAATTATTTTCTTCATCTTCAAAAACTCCTGTAACTGTAAATGCTCTTACATCATGTTCTGGAATATGATCTTCACAAAACACTTCAATTTCATCTCTTTGTGTATCATAATCACCAAGATGAACTGGTAACTTTGCATCACATTCTTTACATTTATGATAATAACAGTCACACATTGATTTCCTCCTTTACTTATAGTATTCATCAGATATTAAAAGTTGAATTTCTATTATATCATCTTCAGTAAAATCAGGATAAGCAAGTTTAAAATCTTCTGTATCCCATTCACTTCTATCATCAATTAAATTATTTTTAATAATTTCATTAAAAAGCTCTTTTACTTTATCTGACATTTTAACTTCCATTTCTACCAGTTTCATAAACAACTGGTTCTGATTTACTTTTTAATTCTTGTTTAATAAGTTGTTCTTTTTTATTAATATATGTAGACCACCAATTTTTTATTGTTTTATATTTATTACCATGAATACTTTCATCTCTGTTATCTTTAAGTCGATCATCTAATTGTATTTCTGTTTCTGGATTTAAATGAATAGTGTGACACACATCTTCATAAAATCCACCCCATAATAATCTTACTTGTTCATCAGGATGTTTATATCCTATAATTTCAGCTGAGTGTATTAAATGAGTTACAAAATGTAATGGATAACTATCAATATCTTCATAAAAATTCTGCATATCATTAGTTAAATTATTTACATTCATATAAGAACTTCCTTCTCCACCTGCATCATGAAGAATGGTTTTTCTTAATTCTCTTACTATTCCTTTTGTTGGATCGTTTTTTCGAGTACCATCACAACCACGAATAGCTGTAATAACTACAGTTTGTTGCATCCAAGACAAGTTAAATAACCAGTCTTGTAAAACTGATTTCATTTTTAGCTCCTTAAACTGGTCTATGTTTTAACATTTTCTGAAGACATGTATCACATCTTCCACAAGTTTCTGTTCTCGAATAATCATCAAAATAATCAAGAATCTTTAACATTCTACAACTTTTATCATCTGAAATGAAATCAACCATTTCATAGAGAGTTGCAATTCTAGCTGATCTTTTTTGTTCAAGAGAAGTGGAATCAAAACTTAGATAAAAATTTAAATCTTTGTTAATTAAATATTTGCCATTGGCAAGGGTTTCAATAAATTTGTTTCCCCTGAGTTGAGCCACACATCCATTAACATAAAATTCTTTCATAAAATAACCACAATCTTTACCCATTTCTTTTTGAGTTTTTGAAATTATATTATTTTCATCGGCAGTTTCTTTACACCAGTTCCAGAAATTTAAAATATCTTGAATAGGTGGATAGGACATATTGATTAAGAATTTTTGTAAATTGGTATCTTTTTCAGCGTCAGTAAAAATTATACATTCTGCACCTTTTCCATCTCTAGAAGCTCTACCAATTTCTTGATAATAATTCTCAAGACTACTTGGAAGTCCAGCATGCATAACAAATCTAACATCTGATTTATCAATACCCATACCAAAAGCAATAGTAGCTACAATTATTCCACCAGTTGCGAACCAGTTATTTTGAATGGTATCTCTTTCAGTACTTGTTAAACCAGCATGATAAAATACTGATTGTATTTTATCTTTTTGTAACTCTTTACATATACTTTCAGCTAATTTTTTAGTTGGAGTATATATAATTCCAGTTGTTATTCCTGATTGTTTTAGTATTGAAACTTTTCTTTTAATATGGTCCATTTTTGAATCACTTGTACATCTTTTAACAGTTATTTTAAGATCAGGTCGATAAAATCCTTTAACAAATTTTGTAGCATTTGTAATGTTTAATTGTGTACAAATATCGGCTTGAACTCTTTTTGTAGCTGTTGCAGTTAATGCTATAACTTGATTGGGGTTTAGAAATTTAATAGCGTCTTTTAATAATCTATATGAAGGTCTAAAATCATGACCTTGTGTACTAATACAATGTGATTCGTCAACGGCAAATAAACTAATTTTATTATATGTTTTCAATTCATCAATAAAAATTTTATCACCAAATCTTTCTGGTGCTACGTATAAAAGTTTTAATTGTTGATTCATTAATTTAAAACTAATATTATCTTTTTCTTTATCAGTCATACTTGAATTATAGAAATCTGCCGATATTCCTTTTGATTTTAAAGCATCAACTTGATCTTTCATTAAACTAATCAATGGAGATATAACTATTGTTAGACCATCCATTAAAAGTGAAGGAAGTTGATACATTAAGCTCTTGCCGCTAGCAGTTGGAAATACAGCTAAAATTCCTTTATGATTTTCTCTATCAAATGTTGCATTTATAACTTCTTCCTGTCCGGATCTGAAACTATTAAATCCAAAGTAATCTTGTAGAATTTTATGTTTTTCCATTGTTCTCCTTTTTAAATTATTATATACTCCCATTTATAATCAAAATAATCTTGATAACAAAATGGACTAGCAACTAGTTGAGGTGTTCCTTTTCTTTGTACATATTGTAACCATAATTTAACTTTTCTTCCATTTCTTTCAAATATTGTAATAGGATACCAAGCAAACCACTTATGCCAGTGAGTATAATATTCTTTTTTTGATTTATGAGTTTTTCCAGCTTTCCATATCATTTAATTTCTCCATTATCATCACACATTAATGTAACTGATAGTTCCTTTAAAATTTTCCATTTTTGTCCATATGTATCACCATTTTTAATCTTTTTAAAAGCTTCTTCTGCTGTTTCAACAGCTTCTAAACGCCATCCTTCTGATCCATAATCAATAGCTAAATATATTTGATTTTTCATATTTTATCCAAATTACTATTTTTAATTGATTCAAGAATTTTTTTATGGGTCATTATAACAAAACTTTTATCTCGAAGTGAGATACCCACCCTTTTAAAATGTTTTTTAATATCTTCTTTATTTGACATAGTTGGAGATTGTTTACATCTAATAATACAACACCCACCATTAGTAATAAAATCACCTATTTCCATTTGATCATAAACTTTATTAAATGTTCCACATATTACTTTGTTCATTTGTCCTCCAATTTAATCCACGCATCATGTAGTTTTTCAATAAGCCATTTCATATCTTTTATAATCTCATTTTCTTTTTCTTTTGGAATATGATTTAATTGATATGATATTTTTTCTAACTTTTCAACATCCTCAAAAGGTATTTTCATTTTTTCTCCTATTCTTCCCAACAACCTTCACAATCACAACCTTCTATATTACAACCTTGCCAACCATGATCATCAGGATCATGATCACAACTACATCCAAAAAAACCTATCTGTTCATCTTCATATTCTTCTTCATACATTTTTAACTCCTTCAAAATAAGAAATAGAGAAGGAAATATTTATCCTTCTCTATATTATTTCTATATGAAACTAATTAATCTACAATTTCAGAAGCTCTCTTTCGAGCATCTTTAATTACATCATAATGTTCATAAATTATATCAAATGTTTTAAACATATCATCAATTGTAATATTTTTTACTTTCTCTCCCTCAATCCTTTCCTCTTTATCAATATCCATTAATACTTTATGTCTAGCTTCATTCATAGGACAAGAATCTCTCATGATTTTATCCTCTCATTATATACTACTTGTGATAATAGTTTTAAATCTTTATAAGCTAATTCAAATTCATCACAAATAATTTTAGATCTAATTTTATTATCGGCAACTTCTTCTTCAGTAAATGTATGATCATCTTTAAATTTTTCTGGAAATTTTTGTTCTAATAGAAAATATGGAAAATGTATCCAATCATTTTTAATTTTTCTAAAACACCATTGTTGAATTGGATCACAAACAAATACATGAAATAAATCTGCAGTTGTACCATAATAATCATATAAATTAGTTACTTCTCCATCTATTTTGATTTTGATTTTTGGAAGAGGAATTGGTGGTATAAAATGACAAATCCAGGATATACAAGATTCGATTATAAATATATACCAAGGTGCCTCTTCTAATATAACACTGCCGGTAAACCAAAAATTATTAATTCCTATTCCCCATCTAGTCATAATTTACTCCTCATTCTTTTCTAATTCTTCAAAATGTTTTAACATCTTTTCTTCACTAGGATTAAATCCTCTTGCACAATCTTCTAAACATTCTAATCCGTAAGTTAATTTGTATATTTCTATAAGATATTTTTTAATTTCTAAAAAACCATATTCTTTAGCGATTTCAATTGGTAATAATAAATAATCTGAGTACCAATTTTCTTCTGATTTAAATTCTCCAACTACTCTTTTTACATCTTCTAGTGTGCCACCAGTAATAATAGCACAAATTGAATTTGTGATATAATCATTTTTTATTTGATTTACATAGTTTATTCCTATTATAGGTGTTATGAATATATCTGCATTCATCTTTTTTTCTTTAATATCTTGTTCTGAATTATTTCTTTCATCACAGATAACGATAAAATTATTATCATCTATTTGTTCAATTTCTTTTTCTGATAAATTATTAATATTCATAGATTTTTATCCACAATTTTAAACCATTTTTCTTTTATTTCTTCTTGAATATCTTCATCAATATTTTCCCATTCATTTCCTAGACCTTTACGATCACAAATATCTTCAATAATATCATTTACTATATTTTTTATTGTTTCTTCAGTTACCATTTATTCCTCCTTTGTAAAAATGGGAATGGATGGAATTGAACCAACAGTCTCTGGATTATCGATCCAGTGCTTCAGCCATTTAAGCTACATTCCCAATGTTTAATTACTCCTGTAAATCGAAAGGGAAACCTATTAAGGATATAAACTTCTCAACTAATTTTTCTAGTTCAGCTTCATGTCTTCCATTGTTCCACCATTGATTAAATGCGAAACAATATTGAAAGTTGATGAGATTCTTTTTAGTTCTATTACCAAATATTAAAGGAAATTTAATTTCTAACTTTTTTAATATCGGCATGATCTTATTTTTGAAACTATTAAAATTATTAGTTTCAATAAACATATCTAATATATTATTTTTTTCAATTTCTTCATCAATAATTTTATCTATTGTTGTTTGTGTAATAACATTTAATAAACTCGCCATTCTAGTTTCTTCTACGTTCTTACCATTCTTAACATGATTTAAATCTCTAATAACTGTTTCTAAAACTTTTTCATCCTCAATAACTATATGCATAAAATCAATTACATTGTGAGCATAATCACAAATATATCCATTATCTATAGGAATAAACATAATTTGTTCTTTTAATTTATACAAACCACTAAGTGAATAATTTACAGTATCATAAGTAATTTGAGCTTTACACATTCTATCTTTTAAATAAATTCTATTAAACAGTTTATGCATAAAGGACATAATTATACGATCATGAAGACCATATACACCTAAGATGTGTATAATACTTTTATAATCTAAATTTTTATCATAGATTGTTTTAAGAATTTTATAAGCCATAGCTATGAAAGGACTGAATTTAATTCCTGTTATTCCTCTAAGAGAAACAAGTCCACCCACAGCAAAGTTCTTTAAATTCATATTATCGGCAAGATTTTCTTCATAAACTCTTTTCCAAATATTATATTGTTTTAAGAGTTTAAACTGCCAAACGAAAATGAATTTATTCCACAGTTCAGGATTTTTATTTAAAACTTTTACTGATTCTGAAATTGATCTTGAATTTGATTCATAGATTGTTTTAATGTTATTGTTTTCTGGATACTTTAGAAATATTGGTATATCTAAACTAAAGATATAATCACAATTATCTGGAGCATCTTTTTCTAAAAACATATTATAACATTCTGTAAATTTTGCAACATCTCTTGGAGATACATCTCCTGCTATAATTGAATATCCACCACTATCTACAAAGAATTTACGACCACCATCCAGAACTTGCCGATATAATTTAATTTCTTCGGTAACTCTATGAAGAGTATCAAATCCAAAATTACCCTGTCTCAATCCTTTAATTAAACTGAATAAATAATTGTTTACATGTTGATCAATTAATTTCAATTGATTTGGTTCTATTATATCTCCTGTTGTGTGTATGTATTCAAACATTTTTAACTCTCCACTATTTTCTTTTTCAGAATTTTAAAACTCACATAATCTGGAACAATTAAATTATTTGCTGCTCCCGATAATACATTTCTAATTGCTCTTTGAATCAATTCAATATTTTGGGGTGTCATTTCTGTCATCTCTCTATGAATTTGACAAATTAATGCATCTCCTTCTTCAATCAATATATTATCTTCTGAAATTATATCACCAAAAATATCAGTTAGTTGTAGTAGAATTGTTTTCATTTTTTACTCCTTCTTAGTTACTATAACATTCTTGTGCTGCAATAAAATTTGTATCTTCATTTGTTTTTTTAACATGGATATGATGACAATCATCATTTTTTTCAAGTGACCACATTTGATCAATCCAAATCACCATTTTATCTTTATCTTCTTCTATAGCATCTATATCATGAAATAATATATATGGATTATTATGATTTATTTTTACATAATCTTTTGTTTCTACATAAATTCCAAATCCAAAATCTTCTGCAATTTTATAATCAACTTTATTATTATCCATAGGTTTTCCTATTAACACTCTAATTAAACTCTTATCTGCTGCGACTATAAAAATTGGATATAAAAGTGGTTCATCTTTTTCATAAATTACTTGATCATTAAATAGAAAAGTATACATTTTATTTATCCTTCTCTAAAATATTGCAAATTGGACATTTATGTAAACTATTTTCTAGAATTTCACCACAACAAATACAACTATATAAAGCTACTGGAATTTTATTTTGCAACATATTATTTCTAAAATATTGTTGTATGTCTTTTTCTGTTTTTAAATTATTTAATTTTTTCCATTCTTCTATTTTCATTTTCTCTTCTCCAAAATATTAGTTGCTTCAAAATCAGAAGTTATTAATAATGTTACAAGCATACATTGTTTAACTGCATCATCAAAACTTTTACCATATCCTGGATCATAATTTCCCATATGCCACCTTATTGCAAGAGCACATGAATTAGTAATTTCAATAAATTTTGATATTATATATAAAGATTTTTCACCATGACCAAGAGGAAAATTATCTTCAATTTTATAATCAACTCGATTTAGATCTGGTTTAACTTTAGTTTCACCTTTATAAAATTTAATTAAATCGCTTGTCAAACTTTTTGATAATAATTTTTTATTTATCATATCATCATATATTTTCCAGTCAGCTTTACTTATATCTCTTAAGTATGGAAGTTGTGCTGGAGTTATCGGTTCAACATCAATTTTATAAATATCAATTTTACAAAAATCGTGAGCTAATGCTGTTACTATTATTGTTTCTTCTGAATAGTCTGGTTTATATTGTTCACATTTTGTTTTTAAACAATTATAAACATTTAAGCTGTGTTCAGCAAGACCTCCAGGATAATTTAAATGATTTTTCTTACTTGCTGGAGCTATAAAGAAATCTGTTGTTTCTAACCATCGAATCATATCTTCGACACCTTGCCGATCAACCTTTTTCCATAATTTAATTATTTGTTGTTTTATTAAATCATTCATTTTACGCCTCTCTTTTGAGAATTTTAAGATCTATAAAATCTGGAAGAATAAGTTTTTTAGAATTTGAATCAGATAGTGTTTTACTTATATATCCAGCTATATTATTAAAGATTTTCATATTTACTGTTTTAGTTAATTTACAAACTAATATGTCTCCCTGAGCTAATTTAATATTATTTTCTAATACTATTTCATGATTTATATCTTCTATTTGTAATAGCATTTATTGCGCCTCTTTTTTTATAATTTTTAATTTATTATCAATCATTATAAATTTATATTGATTATATTTTTCAACAAATTTATATATTTTTTCAATAGTTTTATTTCTTTTTGGTTTTCCAAAATATTTCATAAACTCTTTTTCAGTTGTTATTAACATTTTTATAATCCTTTCTTAAATTAAGAATTCTATTAAATCTAACATTTCAACTTTAAGTGGTTCATCATTATCAAGAATCTGAATTTTAAGTTTACCTTTACAGCCGAGATCATTATATAATTTTTCAGCTTTATCGGCAATTTCTTTATATTCTGGTTTGATACCAGTATATTGTTTAATTCTAACTCGAGCCGCATATATAAGTGAACATTCATATTTACCAGTATTTGGATTTATGATTGGAAATTTCAATCTTTCGGGTATTAAAAATGCTTTCTCTCCAAAGTTATTAAATAGAGCTTGTCTATCTTTTTTGCTTGAAATTTTTACTTTAACTTTATTTGGTATTATATTTTTTAACACTTCAGAAATTAATTTATCTCTTTTTTCATCATCTATTATTTGATCTGATTCTACCATTATCATATTTTTCTCCAAAATTAGAAAAGATAGCTCATATTATTAGTATGAGCTATCTTCGTTTTTATTTTTATTAAAATGGTGGTATTTCGTCAGCAAATCCATTTTCAAAAGCACCAGCAAAGTTGTTAACAACATTACTTGGTGTATTACCGGTTGGTGGAGTTCCAGGAGGATTTCCTGGAGGAGTTCCAAATGCTGTGTTAGTTGTTGTTCCATATGCAGCACCTTGTACTCTTTCCATTTCCAAGTCCATAGCTTTATCTGCCATTTTATTACAGATTCTAGCAAGAGCAACAGCTATATGTGGATTCATTCCAAATCCAAGAGGTTGATTTGATCCAGTTTTAAAATACATAACTACATTTACATTTCCTTTCTGATCAGCAGCTCTTTGAACTCCTAATGATTTTCCACCAGCTCCTGCTCCACCAAAAGCTGATTTACTAGCATCAGAATATGCTGAATATTTTCCAATATTTGCTTCAGCATTATTTGCACTTGATATAAGTCCACTTGCTAATCCATAAATCTGATGAATTTCTTGTTTCATAGTAATTTTATTCTGAAAATTAAATGTTCTACCACCTTCAGCAGTTTGTGCTCCAGGAGCTAGAGTTATAAAGAAGAAATGTTGTTTCTTATAAGAATCGTCTGCAGTTGCTTGTTTTACCAATGAAATCTGTAAAAGATGATTTCCAGGTAAACTATATGAAAATATTGAAGTTAAATTTGATTGTCCTTGCTGTTGAGCCATTATATCTCCTTATTTTTTATTAACTAACTTCTATTAAAATATCTGGTGGAATAGTTTCTAGAATTTGAATTATTGCTTCTCTTTCAGTTTGTCCTTCTGTTTTTAATTCTGCAAAATTTAAATTTAGTGGACCAAAAGGTGTTGATAAATTTTCAAATTTTGATCTCATTGATGAAACCCATAATTTTGTAAAAGCTAAACATAAAGGTTTAAAACATCTCTGATACAAATCAGGTCTAATAGTATTTAAAACTGTATGTGGAACTTGATACAAAACAACACTTGCCATAGTTTCTAAATCGAATAGAATAGTATCTGGTGGAACGAATTCCCATGTATTTCTTGTTTGCATGGAACGAACAGCATCAATATATGAATTTGCAATAACTAAATCCATAGCTGCTTGAGCATTAATTAATGCTCCACCATACATATCAACAATAGATATATCTTTTGTTGGATATGCCGCTAAAACATCTACTATATAAGTTCCTGGTTCAACTGGAATTCTATACCGATATATCGGCGATCCAGCTGGACCAGAAACTCTATTAGCATCTGTAAGATAAGCATATTTTGTGAATGGTGCATATTGTGAAAATAGAGTTAATACTTGATTTCTTAAATATCCTATTAACTCATCATCTGGTATTTCTAAAAGATTTACTGGTACACCTAATAATAATTTTGAATATTCTAATACATCATTCCAATTCTGACCTTGATTCATAATAATTACCTCTCATAAAATTATTCTTTCATAATATTTTCAAATATTTCGTTTGAAATATCGGCTAAAGCTCCTGTTTTTATAGTTGATGAAGATCTTACTAAATCAGGATTTGTTAAATTTTTTACTAAAATTGTTTTACACTGACTAAAAAATACATTATTATGTTCTCTTATTGCATTTGGAGTTACTTTGTCATCTCTTTTTACAAGAATCAATTGAATATCATAATCAAAACCTTCAACCATTCTCTGTAGTGGTTTCATTCCAAAATCTTTGCCGTTCATAAAACCTTCGAATTGTGGTTCACTTTGAACCCCCAATGTTAAAGCACAAATGTTTCTTTTCTTAAAAGTATCATTGATTAATTGTTTGAAAAACTGCCTAAAATTTTCGTTAATTTCCTCAATCTTCATTTATTCTCCTTTTATTTTATTATTCACCACTGAAGAATTCATCAAAAACAATCCATTCAGTACCTTCCTTATTACCAATCGATATAATATATCTATTATAATATCCAATTTGTATATTCTTATTAATAATTTTATCAAGACTTTTTGCTTTAGTTAAACTAAATAATAAAATTAAAAATTTTGATAATCTAGTTTCAGTTTGTGTAAAATCTAAGAATATATTACCTTCATTTTCATTTTTAAATTGCACTTTAATTGATATAATAATAGATGTTTTTATTTTAGATTTATTTATACCTAATGTAATTGCTTTTATTTTTGCTTTTCTTTTACTTATTTCATCCATTAATTCTCCATTTAAAAATATGCATGTTTTGGTATTCTTTTTATTTGTTCTTCAAAAGATATCATTTTAAAATTTCTTTCGAGTTTTTTAAAATTATCTTTAATAACATCCGGCATATTATTCAATTCTATTCTTAATGCATCAAGAGTATATGGAATAGAATAATCAACAATTAAATCAAATGCATGTTTTGGTCCTATTCCTTTTTTAATTCCTGTAATTTCATCTGCTTTATCTCCTGCTATTGCAAGAATCATGGGAATATATTTTGCCGATAATATACCTCTTTTTAAAGTCTTATGTATATATTCTATTGCATTATCTCTATCGTAATTATTAAACTGAATTTGGAATCTTCCTTCTTGAGTAGGAACAAAAGAAGTTATACATTGAATAGTATTTACAAATTCACAACACTGTAATAGATCTTTATCTACTGAAATGATAATGTTTAAAATATCACTATCAAAACTATCATAGAAATTATTAACAATACAATAGTAAGGTATAAAATCTGCTTCATACTCTTTAAGATAATATACTTTTGAAAGATCTTTTTTATTAAATTTTTCTTCAATTTCTTTAAAATAATGTTTCTTTATTTGTTTAAATAATTCAACATTATCTTGATCAACAATAAGATCAATTTTTGAACCTTGTTTATAAGTGCTATCAATTGCTGTTTGTTGACGACAAACCCCATCATCATAGAATAGAATAAAAAATGGATCATATATCTTAAATTGTAAATACAAAGTATTTAAAAACTCTCGAAGTTCTTCTATTAAAATTCCACTTATTTTTCCTTCAGTTGCATATCTGCCGATTTCAACTAAAACTACTTGTTTATTATAGAATCCCTTCGCAATACTTTGTAAATCAATAAAGAAATTGATTCTTTTCTTTTTAAAACTATGTAGAATTTGATGAATCATTTGATATTTTAAAGCGTATTTAATATAATATTTCACACCATTTTCTCCATTCTTTTATTTATCTAAAGAGTAACATTTCTATATAAAAATAGAAAATTATCCTTCTACTTTATATTATTTCTATATAAACTATTTGAATATAAAAATGGAGCTTATTCCCAACCTTCTGTTATATTTCCTAATCCTGATGATTCTTCACTTGTAACTGATGGTTTAGTATCATCATCCATTAACTTTATCATAGTATATTTCATCATATGATAACAATATGTCGCTTTTTCTTTTTCTTGAGTTCTATGAAAAATATTAATAATACTTATAGGTGTATATAAAAATGCTTCTCGATTATCTGATTCCATATCATAGATTTTACCAAATTGCATCCAGTCTGGTAAGCAATTGTCAGTTTGATAAAAACAGAAATATTCAAATCTATAAAACATTAATTCTTGTGCTACTAGAATTCTTTTTGCAGCATTTGTAGCATTATCTGGAGTATGTATAACTTTTGCTCTAACAGATTTATTTTTTTGTTTGTTTTGTACAGTTTGATATTTTGGAACTTTATCTTTTCTACCATAAATTTGTGCAAGTTCAGTAGTGCTTAATGAAGTTTGTGGAGTTGTTGCATTATTACTTTGATCAGATACAAATGATATATCTTTATTTATAAAAGTAGATGTTGAATTTGGAACATCTAAAGATCTAAATTGGTCTGTAAATTCTATTTTTCCAAATCTTCTAGTTAAAAAAGCATAATCTGGATATTCACCCATTGACATTGGTTTAAAATGATTTTTAATATTATAGAAATTTAAGAAATGGGCAGTAATAGCTTCACTAGAATCTGGTGTTAAATAAAAGTCATCAAAAAAATAAGCATTATATGAATCAAATGGTTTAAATGTATTGATTATATATTTTGGTACATTAAGAGTATCAATTGTTGGAGGAACAAATATTTGTTCATATGAAAAATTATTCAATTTTTCAGAGGTACCAACATGATTAAATTTAAATTGTCCATAAGTATCTTTAAGATAACTTTCATATTGTTTAATTGCTTTATAAGCAGTTACGTCTTCCATAATTTTATTAAATCCAGTAGCTGTACTTAATGAATAAAGAATAGGATTAGCTAAAACAATTTTCACAACAGTTTCTGGTTTAAGAAATTGAAAGTATTCTCTTTCTAAAGGAAGAATAGATAACATAACAAGTTGTTTACTATAAATAACATTTATTTTATTGTTATTGTTTTCATCAATTGTATATATCTCCATTTTCCAAACATTATACATATTTTGAGATATATTTTCCATTTGTTCTCTTACAATTAAATATGGAAGATTTATTTGTATAACACAAAAAGATGCTTGTTTTATTATTGGTGCTCTTACGAATGCTACATAATGAACATCTGAATATACATAATCATTTGATGGATTTATTAGATTTATTTCATATTTAAATTTAGTACCTTTTGTTGTTGATGCCATAATATACCTCTTTAAATAAAAATTTATCGGCAAGATTCTATTTCTAGATCTTGCCGATATTTATTAATTTTTCATATCTGATAATAATTTTTCAGCTTCTTTTTCGTTCACTTTTACAAGTTGTAATTTATATCCTGCTTGAAGAACATATTTTTCAATATCATCAAAAAGATATTTATTATTACTATCTTCAACTGTTTCTGTCCAAAAATCATCTCCAAACTTTTCTATAGCTTTATAAACTATATTTCTTTCTTTTTTTGTCATGTTTTAGTCACCATTAAATTTAATTGTAGTTCTGTAATTATTGGTATATTTCTTTGTTGAGCTTTTTTATATTTGCTTGAGTCACTTGGACTATTACAAACTAAATAACTACAACTTGAAATACTGGAAATTGAACCTCCATTAGATTCAATCCATTTTTCTATTTGATCTCTTGGTCTACTTAAAGCACCAGTAATGCAAAATGATTTTCCAGTTAATTTACCAGTTTTTGGTTTTACTGATATTATATGATTATCCATAAATTGACTAAGAAATAATTTATTCTGACTTAATCCTCTTATGATTGATTTTACTTTCTTTTCTCCTAATCCTTTAATATTAATTAAAGTAACTATTACATTTGCTAATTTTTTATCATCATATAATGAGTCTAATAAATCTAAAAATGAAATATTTTCTAATATCAATTTTGATGAACTTGTACCAAGGTTTTCAACTCCAAGAGCAGCAAGTAATTTTTGTGGAGTTATATTTGTAATGACTTCTTTCAATCTATTTAAGAAATCATCGGCAGATTTTTCAGCCCAACCATCAATTTTTAAAATATCTTCTTTTTTCAAATTTAAAACTTCTGTAACACTGTTACAATTTAAAGATGTCAACATCTTTTCACTGAAATTTTCTAAACCTAATTCTTCAAAGAAGTGAGCTATTTTCTTTTGAACTTGAGCTGGACAATTAATATTATCACATATTAAATGTACTTTTGTTGAATCCCATCTAAGAATATTATTACATGATGGACAAGTCGTTGGAAGTTCTATAAGTTTAGCTGGAGTAATTACATTTTCAATATAAGGAATTACATCTCCAGATCTAACAATTTTAATAATAGCTCCTGTATCAATATTATTATCCATAATATTTTTTGCATTAAATCCAGCAGTTTTACTAATTGTTGCTCCACCTAATGTTACTGGTTTAATATAAACTAAAGGAACAACATCTCCAGTTCTGGAAGTATTCCATTCAATATGATCAACTTCAGTTTCTGCCGATTGTTTATTAAACTTAAAGGCAATCTTCTTTTCCGGTATCTTAATATTTTCTACTTCTGAATTATTAACTGTTATGACAATTCCATCTTTATCATATTGAGTTTTTTCTTCAATCATTCGTTTTGCAACTGATGTAATATCTTCTTTTTTTTGAACAAATTCATTTTTAACACAATTTGTAAAATCTTCTAAAATTCCAATTCTTACATGTTCACGATTTGAGCGTGGACCATCTGGATCTGCCCAAGTATGAAAAATCACATATAGTTTATCAAGATTTTTTCCATCATCTCGATTGATTATTCCAGCTGCAGCATTTCTTTTAGTTTTATATGGTGTTCCATCATCTTTTTTAACATCTTCTGGTTCACAATTTAAAAGAATTTCTCCTTTAAAATGTACAGTTCTATAACTTGTTGGTCCAGAAGCTTTAAGTCTATTTGGAATAAATTTAAGAGCTTTAGCTGTAATATTTTCACCAATATAATGATCACCTCTTAACCAAGCATTTATTAATTTATCGTTAGTGTATTCACACTCAATAGCAAGTCCATCTAATTTATGAGATAATACAAATCCAAATCCATTATCATGTTTATCTAACCAAGCTTGGATATCATCTTCAAATTTATTACTTAAAGAACCCAATATAAACGGTAAGGTTTCTTTATTACGTTTTGGTTTATTACCAATTTTCTGAAGTAATTTACTTTCAGGTTTATGTTGAACTAGTAAACGTTTATAATGATCATATTCATCATCTGGAACAAGTGGTTCACCTTTTTCATAAGCAGCTAACCAAAGTTCTAAATGTTTTTCTAATTCTTCAACAGAGTTTATTTGTATATTACTCATTCTAACCTCTTTATCTCTTCTCTTGCTTTTTCAACCCATTTTTTACATTCTTCAGTAAACTTGTCTTCATCTTCTTCATCATTATTAACATTTGGATAGTCAATTATTATTTTTTGTGCGATGCTATGTCCAACTTCAAATATATTTAAATTTAAAACATCATCGAATAAATAATTAGTTATACCTTTAATAGAATTGTCAACTTCATTATCTTCAATTTCATCTTCAATAGCTATAAAAAGTTTCATTTTAAAAAGTTTCATTTTTCCTCATATTTTAAACTTAATTGTTGTTTTTCAAAATTTATTGTTGTCTTAATCATACCTATTAATCTTCTAGAAGTTTCTTTTATATATGCTCCATCAACAAAAATTATTTCACTGGTTCCATTTCTAGTTACAGAAACTTCAAGATTACAATTTTCAAAAAGTTCAATAATTTCTCCTTCAACTTCATAAACTTTATAATGACCCATCGATTCATTTCCTACTAACCAAGAAATAAGTGGCACATAAATATCCCATTTATTTTTGAGACAAAATAAACCTTTTTGATCAAAGTCACCATAGTTTCCTTCAACTCTATAAAACATTTTATATCTCCTTTTCTCCTCTGATAAAAAGGGACAAAGAACCAAATTCTCTATCCCTTTCAGATTTAACTATTATTATTTCTATCAATAACAAATATATATGGTGTACACATACTTTCATCCCAGTTAAGTTGTATACCTTTAACATCTTCTGGATCAAAATTTTCTTCTTTTAAACATTCATTAATATTAATTTCTAAATCATTACCAATGTTTGGTGTTCTTTTTGGGAGTAAAATTTTTATTTTTGACATTATTAACTTTCTTCTGTTCCACACATTGTTTTAACAGCAGCTTTCAAAAGAGTAGAAGCTGTTTTAACACCGGAATCAAATCCAGCTGAAAACACCATATCTATCAATTTTGTAAATTTTTCAGTATTTATAGTGCTTTCATTTCCTGGATCTTCATTACAAATAGTTTCAACTTCTTTTAAATATTTTTCTTGTTCATGTTCTTTAAACTTTTTTATTTCTGATTCTTTTAACGTAATCATTTTATTTCTCCTTTTTTTCTCTTTTTGGAACTAAAACTCTTGTTCTATTTTCTAAATATAAATCACATGGATCAATATAAAATTTGCCGATTAAATAATCTGCATAATTAACAGTTTTTCTTTGTTCATAAATTTTAACACCATCAACTATAGTTCTCCATTCAAAGTAATCAACAACATCAATATATTTTAATTGTAATTTCCACATTTTATGGTCTGGTATATGAATTTTATCAAATTTTATTCTAAATCTTTCAAATTCGATATATGGTCCTCTATCACCAATCACTATTCTTTCATAACCAACAGCAATTGAATCTGTACCATTTTTTGTATAGAAACTAATAGGAGATGAACTATTTATTGGAATTATAATTCTTTTTTTATATTCTTCTATTTTATTGTTGTTCATATAACTCTCTTTTAATTCTACGAAATATCATAGTTACATAATCAATTTTCTTTCCTTGCTTCCATAATCTAGTTTGTCCAGCAGCAAGAACTCCACATTCATATCTATCATAATGATATACTTCTCCTGTTGGATTACGACCTTCAATTAAAATACAATATAAAATTCTATTTGTTTTTCTATTTCTTTTTTCAAATATATAAACATCAGACCATGAAATATTATAGAAATGTGATAACTTATGTAAATTGTTAAGAGTTTTTTGATTTGCATAATAATATTCATAATCAAGAAATGGTAACTTAAAACAGTATCCAGATCTTTTTAGTCTACCATATTTATATTCAACATATTCGAATAATTTATCTTGGTATATTGATTTAGTACTCATTATACTCCTATAAATTGTCCGAAATGATCAACTTTTGTAGTAGGTACAACAAATACTGTTTCACCTGGATTCTGATTACTAATTGATATCGGACAGATTCTCTGAAAATGGGTTTCATGTAAATTAGCTATAATACTTGGAGCATTTTCACTTCCAGGATTCATCATATTAACTTTATGTTGAAGCATTCCTGAATACGCATTTACACTATCATAAATAAATTTATTGTGTAAGTTTGTTTGAAAATGTTTTGTTATTTCCATAAGATCCATTGCTATCTCATCAACTTTATATCCTTTAGCTGTCATTATTGCATAATGACCAATACGCTTAAATAATGGTTGTAATAAAGCTTCTAAAAATATTAATCTTTTATATTTTAAATCAATAAATGTTTCTTCAGTAGTTACAGAACATAATTCTGCCGCTATCTCTAAAACTTTTACTATTGTTAATTCTTCTTCTTTAACATTATAACAATTTTGATAAAGTAGTTTTGTATATCCATCAAAGAATAATTTTTTCATATGATTTAAAATATCATTTCTAATTGGTTCACAACCAAACATTTTATGAAAATAATTTAACACATCTTGTTCTGTTGTTGTTGTATTATTAATTGGAATATTTAATCTAGTAGATAAGATTTGTTTTATTTGTAATAAATTCAAATCAGAATCTGGAAGAATAACATTCAAAAAATGTGCTGCTGGAATATTTATGCCGATAAATGTAACAAGTTTATCATACATTGATATTGAATTGAATAAACTTGTAAGTTTAATTGATTTCTTTTTAATTACTATGGGTTTATCAATAATATATAATGTTGGTACATAATAGTTTCCATTTAATATAAAGAAACAGTCATTTAATAAAGTTGGTAAAATTAATCTAAACATTATTTTAACATCATTGGTATCTTTAACTTTTGTATAAACAACAACTTTAGTATAATGACTATCATTAATTCCCATATACTCTGGTATTTTCATTATGTTTATCATATGTAGTTGTAAGTAATTATTATTTTGAGCGGACAAATATTCAATACAAAGATTTATAAAATATTTAATCATAGCATCATCATATTGAATTCTCCTAAAATCTCCAATTACAATTTCAAGAGGATTACTTTGTAATTCTTGTTTTTCAGGTAATAGATTCATTTTCCTCCTTTACAGATGAACTGTATAAGTTTCCATTGGAAACTCAACTTCAACTAAATATTTGTGTTTTAAACAATATATTCTAGGTCTACCTCTTCCACTCCAATACATATATACTTTATGTATAGCTCCACATGTTGGACAAATACATTCAACCAAGGGTTCATGCACTTTACAATGTTTTATTACTCTTGGTGGATTATTTAAATGGCGCATATTCTAGTCTCATTTTTAATTTTTTCCAATATAATTAAATCACTAGGTTCAAAATTAAATTCTTTTTGAATGTGTCCACCTTTAAAATGTCTTGGTTCATCAAATTTAACCATTATTCCAAGATATCTTCCAGAATTTTTAATTATAATTCCTGTTTCTGTTCCATCGAAAAAATTCATATCTTGACCTAAAGTAATTATTTGAACCTTTGTTCCAACTGGAAACATTTTAAAAGTATTATTATTTGTATTGTGTATTTCTTTCTGTTTTCTTATCATGTCAGCAACACTCGGCATAGTTACTCCTTATGATATCGGCAAGATCTATTGCTAAATCTTGCCGATATTATTATTCTTTCAGAAATTGTAATTGAACATCTACCACTTCTTTTGTTCTACTTTTAACGGCGCGATCTTCTGGAAGATGATATTCTCCAGATGTTATGAGTTGTTTTATCAAATCTGGTTTACCTTCTTTCCAATCACTCTTAACGGATAAAAATTCTTTAATTGCCTGATCTGTGCCGTTAGTTATCATACTTTCAATTTCCATTTGACCAATTTTAGAACCACCACCCTTTGATCTACCTTTTAATGGTTGTTGGGTAATAGCTTTAACAGTTCCAAGATCTCTTGCATTCATAATTTTTGAAGCTATTTTATATAATTTTTGAATATACATTGGAGCACAAAATATATTCTTTAAAGTAAAATCTTCATTTAATAATCCAATATCTAATTTAAGATTCTGTTTCATATATTTAATAAGTTGTTTCTTTAATAAAACATTTTCTCTATAAGGTATTGATGTTTTTAATAAATCTTTTATATTTATCTCTGCAAAACATGGGGCTTCAACAAATAAATTAGATTCAGTAACATTATTAATAAAATTATGTTTAAATATATCATCAGTTTCAAGATTCTTTATAATATCATTTTCAATTTTATTATAATAATCTTTATCTATATGTCTAATAACTGAATCATTTAACCACTTAATTAATTCAGTTGTTTTTTCCGGAGTTTCTCTAATATGTTTATCACAATACATTACAGATTTACCAACAATTCCTTCTAGAATTTGACCTAGATTCATTCTTGAGAAAACTGCAAAAGGATTGAAAATTAAATCCAATGGAATGTTTGAATCAACGGCAATAGGTCTTAAATCATCAGGAAGAATTAAACTAACTACACCTTTGTTTGCATATCTATTTGCTAATTTATCACCATAATAAGTTGATTCTTGTTTTGAAATTTCTATTTCCATAATATAACAAACTTCATCTAATTTGATATTTCCTCTTGAACCTTTCTTTTGAGAAAATCTATAATACTTATCCAATATATGTGTTGCATAATCACCTACTGTTTTTCTAGCAAGATCTTGCACAACATCTACTATGAATAAAGCATATTTTTTATAAAGACCTTTTATTATATTATGAAGATTAGTATCTATAAGATTTATTTCTCTATCTGGTTTTAATCTATGTATTCTTATTCCAGTTACTGTACCATTTTCAACTTTAGATTTTATCTTATTGGTTGAAAATTTAGTACCTTCAAGACTATTTAATGTTAATAAATGTGAAATAGACATCGTTTTAAGTGCTTGTTGAACTTTATTTTTGGTTGCCTGAGCATTACCAATATAACTATCTGCTCCTTTAGGTATTAATAAACTACAAACTGCATCGTCTTTAATTTTTTGGCCGATATTTGGAAAATACGTAAAAGAATTTGGAATATGATCATACATTGTTTTCATTAATGTATATTCATAGATTGGAATATAAATTTTATCAGTAAATACTGCTTTAGCTTTATCGGCAAAAGATTCAGAAATAACTATTGAATCTTCATGGTTAAAACCAAAAAATAACATAAATCCTGTAAATGTATTATAACCATATGAAGGTACACCATTTTTAAAACAATCATATGAAGCTATAATATCTCCTTTCTTAAATTTATCTCCTTCATCCAAACTATATCTTAATGTTGTTCCATAAATACTATACACTCTTTTAACTGCTGGAGTATGTATTTCTTCAAGTCTATCTAAATTATCATATTTAACAATTAATAAATCATTATTATTGTTTTTATATTTTACTGAACCATCATCTTTAGCAATATTAATTCCTAAAATAGAATTATCTCTAACATGTCTGTAATCAGAACCCACAACATATGGAATATCTGTATTAGGACTTGTTAAAGCTTGTTGTACCTGTTTAGATATCATACTTGCTCTTGTTGCGTCTGTTGAAGATAAAAATGGTATACTATTTAGATTAATACTTGTGATCATATTTTACGCCTCCTCTTATATTTTGAATAAAAAATTTTATTACCATATTATTTCTATATGAATAAGTTAAAAATTCAATTCAATTTATAAGAGATTTTTTAATTTCTGGAATCTGAAAAGCATCTCCTGGAATCTGAAAAACAAATTCAGCATTTGATTTTTCTTTTGGTTGCCAAAACAATACAATCTTTTTCTCTTTTTCTTCTTCCACCCAAAATGAAAACTGATTAACATATTTAGCTGGTGACATCATAACCATCATAGGCATTACAGTATTGAATGTGTTACTTATAAATTCAAATAATTTTTCATGAATAGACATAATACATTCAGCTGAGAATGTAATATCATCTAAATCAAGTTCATGGATTTTATCAACATCAGCATGAATAATCTTACTTAGATGATTTTTGGTTTCTTCTACCTTTTTTTCATAATCTAAATTATAACTAAACATATTAGTTTTCCCCAATAGTTTTTTAGTTCTATTTTTTACTCGATTTTTTAAAGATTGTATCATCCCACCTCCCTGTTTGGTTCTTCATCAGGTTTTTCAAATGGATAAACAATCCATCTATCATTAGGACATTCTTCAACATAATATGTTGGTTTTACAATAGATCTTGGTTTATAATGAATTGTTGCAACATCAAATTGTTGTATAAAAGAATCAAGAGTGACACCAGTGTCCGATAAATCATCTACTATTAATATATCATTAATTATTTCTCTATCATTTGTTCTTAAATATACAGTATATCTGACTGCAAAATCATGTTTATCTAAAATTTCAAGTTCTAAATAATGACTTAAATAAACTCCAACAATTAAGCCACCTCTTGGAATTGCATAAATATATTCATATTTACCTTTTGGAATTTTATTAGCTAATATTATAATACTATCATGAAACTCTTGTGGTGTTACAAAGTATTTGTTCCATTCACTCATTTATTTCTCCATTATTTAATTTTTTGTTCAAAAAACATTTCAAGAATAGTAAGAGTTAATACCATTAGGTCATTTTCATTAGCTATTATTGGAAATAAAGATTCTTCCTTATAAGCTGTGATTGGTGATATTTTGAATATTTTTTGATGAATCATTTAGTATCTCCTTCCCAGTTCAAAGCATCATATTTGCCGATAAACACATTCCATGTAATTTTTAATGTTCTCCACCAATGATTTAATCCATAATATGGTAAAGGCCTTGCTGGTATCCATCTTCCATCTTTAACTTCTTGATCTGTAGACCATTGTTTTATTTCAACTGCGGAATATGTATTTGGGTGTCTCATTCTTGTTCTCCTTAATATTTCTCTTTATAAACTATAAACATTAAAATATAATCTTCTTGATTTAAAAATTTAACATCTATAACATCTAATTTTTTTAACCATGGATTAATATCTAATTCTTGACCATTAATTTCAAGTCTAACTGTTTTTAGTTGTACTATCATTTTTTTCCCATCTTTTTAAACAGTCTATTACAGTAAGTTCTGGGACAATAACGTTTGAATATGATCCATTTGTAGCACTAACTGCAACTCTAATTGTTGCCCATTTAGCTATTCCTTTTGGTAATTTCCAAGCAATCCATTTTTGAATTTTATCTTTCATATTATTTCTCCTTTTTTAACTTCTATTGACATAAGACCAGCTTCTTGTAATATCTTTTTGCATTTTGGAATTACCATAATTTTTTGAAGAGCATTTGCAATATTTTCAAGATTTGTTTTATTATCTAAATTAAAAGTCATTGTACTTCCATCTTTAGCATAAAAAATTATATTACGTGGAATAGCACCACCTATTCTAAGAATTTCACAGCATGATTCTTTTTTTGCTAAATCAATACCGATAGGTGTATATTTTTCAATCATTTCATCAAAGCCATCTTTTTCAGTTTCTTTTTCCATATTTTTTCCTTTAAATAAAAATTTTATCGGCAAGATCTATTTCTAGATCCTGCCGATTTTCTTAGTCCAGAAAGGCAACAGCTCTGGAAGCTTTCGCTTCCTGTTCTCTGTTCAAACGAACAGAGTACCATCCTTTCAAATTGATTGTCTTATGATCACTATGGCGAATATAGCCACGAACATAAACCTGTGCATCCCGAGTCATCTGTCTCCATCCTAGTTTATCCTTATCTGAACTATATTGATCATGAAACTCTTTCAGAGTAAGACCATTAGGAGCATAACTTCTATGAACCATCACAGTTGTTCCACCAGTGCGATACAACTCCTCACAGATATGAGGTTTTGCACCTCTTCTTCCGTTGGTAATCGGCTCATTTTTGTGAATAAGTTTCGGATTTGGATCAATATTAGCCTTGGTGAAAAACCATTCACCCTGTCTAATATAGACCTCATTTTTGCGCCGAGTTCCAGCATGTTCCAGATGTTTTTTCTTCAGAGTTCCTTTCTGAGCATTAACTACAGACTCAGGTTTAAGTGCTTCCATAGCATCAAGAACATTTTTCGCTCCAGCTGCTTCCGGTACAGCACAAGTAAACCACTGTCTCTCATCATGTCCGCAGAGAAATTTGGAAACGGTTTCTTTTCCAACTTTTCCTTGTTTCAGCATAAGGAGCAAATGACGTTCTGCCACTTTTGCATCGATCACAGCTACTTCGAAAGGAGTATTAGTTTGACGTTCGGAAATAGCAAAAAATTCTCCTTTTCGATCTTTTAACACATCAATACTGATTGCGAGATTTGGAGGCATTCCATCACGAAAACGTGTTGTTTCTACAAATTTAACTCTCGCGCCGATCTCTTCGAATTTTGTCTTTATTAATTCTACGTTCATTATTCCTCCTAAAAGAAATTGTAGATTTTTCATTCTACATAAGTATTATTTCTATATAAAGAGTTTGAATATGAAATTATTTTTTTGGGGTTTTTATTAATTTAGTTAAATATGTATCTTGACAGTCATCACATCTAATATAAGGTTTTTCAATTTCTTTTCCACAACGACATTTATTAGTTTGTGATTCTTTTTGATCTCCAAAAACTGTGTCATAATTTACATTATTATCCATTTAAATGATCTCCCTTAATGGTTGGAAAACTTTTATCAATCTATAAAAATCACTTTTTCTAATTCTTACTTTTTTACCTTCTGTAGAAAATATTATATAATCTTCATCAAGATCTTCATAAATTTCCATCACTCCATAATCATATTCTTCAAATTGACTTTCTATTTGTTTTTCTATATCTATGGTAATTTTTATCATATTTCTCCTTTTTCTTTTTCATTATATTTACAACATGTAGAATCTTCACCTGATTGATAATGTCCATCAAATATACATTTTTCATTATCATCTAATTTACAAAGAACTTTTCCACATTTTTCACATATCATTTTTCTCTGACAGATATTACAATCTTTATTCATGTTATTACCTTCCTTATTGATAGGAATGTAAACCTTTTCCAAGTTTAGAAAGTAGTCGATTTTTTGGATCGACATGTTTGTTTTGATTATTAAACATCTGTGGTTCTTTAAATATAATTGGAAAAGGTTTCAGAACTTCTTGTTTAACTAATTTTTGTTCTTCTATATATGTTTTAAAAGTCATTGGTTTAATTTTAATTGCTGGGGTAACATGGTTAGTTGACTCTTCATAATAAAAACAATCATCAGACGGTGAATGTGCTGTTGATGTTATTGGTGTTTGATCTGCTAAAGTTGTCCAAGTACCAGTGCTATTATATCTATTATAATAAGATACCATATTTAACCTCTTTATTTTTCATCAAAACATTCCAATCTTTTTAAAGCTGAATCACTACAAGAATTTAAAGATTTAACAATATCAAAATATTGAGAATATATATGAAGACCATCTGAATATGCTATCATTTCTCCATCTTGTAATCTTATATCAGATCCTTCATCTTCTAATCCAGAATTGACCATTGCTAAAACATATTCTTTTACTCTTTGAAATCCCCAAAGATTCTCTGGCATACCACAAACAAGATCCCAAGAACGAAAGAAAACTGATGATCTTAATATTCCATCAACAGCTTTAAAAGACATAACTCTCAAACAAGGTGGATCACTCATTTTTGTACAAGTATTATCACCAACATTAATAGTAGCTTGATTTGTTTTTCCTTTAGAAATTATTAGATTTTGTATAATATCTTCAACTTGTGGTTTAATCCATGTTGAATATTTATAAATTTCATTTGGTTCTAATTTATCATCCATTAGATATTTTGCAAAATAAGCATCAACAGCCTCTAAATCAGTTGGTCTGAAAGGAGAAGTTTCAGATGTGAATGGTTCCCAAATTGAAGGTGTTTTAATTTTTATCAAAACATATGGTAATTGTAATCTAAATTGTCCTATATAACTCCCAAATTCATCAACTTTTGAAGCGTTTCCAACTTTATATTTTATACTGTTTTTACTTTCAAGACACAACCACATTACACTTCTCCAAGCTTGAGCAATAGTAAATTCTTCTACATAATTAGTTTCCCAATTAATCATTCTTTTCTCCATTTTCATATTTTTTTATAACTTCAGAAAATATAACTAATCCTTTTTGATTTCTTATTTCAACTCTTATATTTTTATCATTTATATGACATCTTGACCATCCACCATTTGGAGAAACTACTGATTTAAATAATATCCCTTCAGTTTCAATATCTATAAAATTTATTTCAAAATTTCCAGTTTTTTTCGTTGCTTTAAATCCTCGTCTAAGATTCATTTTTATAATTGGAAATTCTTCTTTTGTCAATTCAACTATAAAATTATTAACTGTTTTGCTCATTTCTACTCCTTTGATTAATTAAAGGACATAGGTAGTCCTGCCTTGGCGTCTTTACCCTACACAGAATGCACTGTGATAAGACCTATGTCCTGATTCATTATTTTTCCTTTTTAAAAGGTATTTTAGTAGATATAAATCCAGCTGCACCAGCGTGCCCACCACCACCATACTTCTTGGCTATTTCACTTACATCAACACCATTTTGACCTGAATATAAACTCACTGACCAGTTCTTGCCGTCATATATAAATGGTAATAATATATCATATTTATCTGTTCCACCAATTGATTTAAAATAATCTGAATTGCATTTTCCTAAGTTAACAGCAAAACATTTATAACCTTCAAATTCAACTTCAAATCCATAAGATTTAAGAAAATCTTTAGACCAACCATCTCTATAAGCAATACAAATTTTTCCTTCAACAATAATTTTATTTATTGTTGATGCTTCATTATTTACTAAATCTATCCAAAAATTAGATTCAGGATTTGTATCATAAATTTCACAACCAATTACAAAAGGTTTAGTTTGTGGTAATTTTAAAGTCCATGTATCCCAATCACTAATTAATCTAGTAAATTTTGGAACTTGTTCATACATTTTAGTATTAAAAGATTTAACTTCACCTTTACCTTGTTTAGTCATAATATTAAGATATATATAAGTTAAAGCACATCCAGCCATATTAATATAATTTGGATCTTTTTTAATTTCATCGGCACTTTTTGTTTCATATCTAATACCAGTAATTTCATTTCTAAAATTTTTATATTTATCAATAGAACTCTTATGATGATCTATCCAAACAACATTTGGAGTTATTTCAAGAAGATCTATCATTTCTTCTGGAGAAATTGAAAAATCGACGATATATACAGTTTCATTAGGTAAGATCTTGCCGATTGGAAATGGTTTATTATAATTAATTTCAAAAAACTCTTTTTTTAGTTCTGGTATAAATGTACACCAAAAAGCGGAACAACGTCCATCTAAATCATTATGATAAAATACTTTCATTTGTTCTCCTTCACATCTGTTGTTTTTGACTGTTCTGGGACTATTTTAATTCCTAAATAATCACTCCTGCTAGCTCCATATTTATGAAAACCTGAAAATATAGCATCACAACTTTCATTTTTTCCAAATTGTTGTAACCATTGTGTTTCAAATTCTGTTTCTGGAACAATAAGTAACCCACTACCTCCATGATACATTTCAACTTTCATTTTATCTCCTTCTTATTATTTATCAACAATATTATATTTTATAAACTTTCCATCTTTAAATTCAAAACATAATGTTTTACGTGGAGAATCACTTATTTCATTTAGATTGATAAAATTATAATCACTATATGGTTGATTACTATTTTCTACATATTCTATACCAATAGAGTTAAGACATTCTTTAAATTTATCAATATCTCTTAAGTTTTTTGATGCTTTTTTCTCTTTCGAATAAAACAACTTCATATGATAAAAAAACCAGAGTAAACCATAAATAATACTCGAAGCTAATGCTGCTGGTAATAAAATATAAAATAAAAAATCTTTCATATTCCGTCTCCTTCAATACATTTAACCCTTATCCCTCCGTTTCCCAATCTATTGGTTCTATATTTGCTCCTTGACTTTGCATCCAAGGTACTAATTTTTGTTTAAAACATTTGGGGCATATGTCAATAGTATATTCTTTTTGTCTTACAGTCACTTTTATCTCTGTTTCATCTACTTCATAAACTCCGGCATACCAACTATAGCCTTTAGATTCAAAACCACAAATATCACAACTTCTTTTATCTTCAATAACCTTTGTTTGACTTGGTACTTGAATACTTTTAAATATTTTCATTTTCCCTCCTAAGCCAATTCATGTCTTTTTGTACCTTCTTGTTTTAACTTACAATACATTTCCCATTTAGAATAATAAGACCATCTAAATAAGTAAGTAAAGATTTTTTGAATCCAACTTAATTTTATTTTGGTATAATAGTCCCATTCTTTTTTAGTTGGTACGTAATCTCCATATACTATCATTTAGTTTCCCTCCCTACACCCAGAAAACATATTTTTAAAAATAATAACACGTTTTGTTTTAAAGTTAGTCTTGGTTCTTTCCATTCGAACCATCTACAATCATAATTTTTATTAAGTTCATGTGGTGAAAAGAAATGATGTTTAAGTTCTTTAGCATAATAAGTTCTAACTTCTTTTTTGTTATCTGGGTGACCACACTCTATAAGACTTATACAATGTTTACAGTCACTACAATAAATTTCAGTTACCATTTATTTTTCTCCTTATATATTAATAATTGTTCGAAAAAATATTATTATAATTGAGATAACAAAAATTCCAAAACAACTAAGAGTTAATATTCCACCTATTATAGATTCTATTTTATATTTTTTATCATACCAATAACATAAGAAAAATAATAATCCTGATATTACTGTTACCCACTCCATTTTAAACTTCCCTCCATACACCATTTTCAAGATATCCATGCCAACCCACAATATCTTTATTAGAATAGCAAAGTATAGATGGGCTTGCTGTAATTGTTCCATCTTCATGTTCAGTTATGTTATGAATGGTTGTTCTTAATCTTCCCCAGGTTCCATTTGGACAACGTAACCACCATGTCCCATCATTTGCTTTAGCATAGTCACCAGGTTCAAGATCATGTATTTTAATATTCTCATCTGGATAAACTCTTCTACCTACCATTTTATTTCTCCATAAACTTTCTTAAATTCTTCAACCATTACTTCTTTATCTACTGGACATGTACAATTTGTAATATGTTCGGTATAAGCTATAAGATTAATTATAGTATCATTATACATCCATTTTGTTCCATTAGCTTGTTGTATCATATGGAATAAGAACTCTTTCATTTTTCTCCTTTTTTACATTCATCACATCTTAATACACCACCATCAGATTTATCAATTTTAAGTTTTTTATTAAAATAATAACAATTTCTATATTCATCATTATATCCCGAGCAACCACTTCCGAATCCTTCATTACCACAATATTCATCATCAACAGTTATTTCAACTTCTATTAGCTTTTTAAGTTTCATACTTATACTCCTTTTTAAAAATGGTGCCCAAGGTGAGAATTGAACTCACGACCTAGTGTTTTAGAGGCACTCGCTCTACAACTGAGCTACTTAGGCACCGATTTTATTTTTAAAGTAACCTTAATTTAGAAAATATTTTTTCATTATCAACAGTAGTTGCTAATGATGTGATTTGATTTCCTATATCAGGTTCTTTAAATATACTATATTCAATACTTTTCATATCCAGCTTAAATATCCATTTTTCTAATTCTTCTTCATCATTAACACCAAGATAAACTAATGTACCATTATCCCAAGATGTTTTATTATGAAGAAGATATTCAGCAACAGCATGACCAGATTGAACAGCTTGTTGGGCTATCGATAAATCACGCCGCGTTAGCACATAAAGCTTCTTCATATCTTCTGGTCCATTCTTCTTTAATTTTTGTAATGTATTTTTCATTAGCTGGATGATTTTCAGATGGTGTTTCAATCTGTTCTCTTGTTTTTCCTCTCAGTTCACATCTTGCAATGTGCCGATGACGAAATTCGTATTGAAGATTATTAAGTTTATATTGTACTTCCCAACCTTTATTATTTGTTCTATAAGCTTCACTTCTTTCAATTTTTACATTATGAATATCTAAAGCTTTTTGTTTCATTTCTTCTTTAATTTCTTGATATACTAGATTCATGATTATTCTCCTTTTGATTTTTGATTAAGAGTTCTACAATTTAATCTAAATCAAGGGAGGACTTCTATTACTATTTTTAACCTAGGTCATAATCTATCACCTCCTTTTTGCTTACTAATTATTATCGGAATTTTATATTTCATAGCTATTTCTTTTAATTGTTTATATCGTTCATGAGCTTTTTCTAAATTTTCTTTAGTAGAACTTTCAATTACTAATAAAGAATCATAATCTAAAAATTTAATATTATTTTCTTTTAAATACATTTCTACTATTTGATCTTCTGTTATAACTCCATAACTTATCATTAAATCAACATCACATTCTCCAATATTGCTAAACCAATCTTTTGCTTTTTTAATAAGATCATTAATACTTTCTTGAAGATCTTTAAATGATATTTCTTTCATTATTCTATCCATTCTCCAATTATATCTGCCGGTTGAAGACCATAATGTGGTGGAGCATTAATAGCAAAAGATGATAATGCTATTCCAAGAGGATTATGAACTATCGGCACAGATTCTATATTTTTTTCTCCAGGTCTATGTACAAAATAAATTGAATCCTTAAAATCATCTTGACAAATCCAAACACAAATAACTTTCCATCCACCTCTAGTTCTATAATATTTACCTATTTCAAAATTATGTTGATTATTGGTAATATTTATATTGTCTAAATCATATCCGTCATCTGTTTTCATTTATCCACTCCTCATTAATAATTAGCTATTATAGCTTTTGCTGAATGTGCATGAATAGATTCATCATTAACAACTTCAACTTTAAACTTTAAAATATCTTTAACTTGTGATAGTTTATTATAACATTCACGAGCTATATCTTCAACAAATTTAGAATTTTCATACATCTTTTCTGTAACTTCTTTTTCATCAGGACGTTTTAATACTGAATAAATTTCACAAGATGATGATTCTTCGGCAATTTTAACTAAATCTTCAATCCAAATAAATGCATCTTCTTTAGCTTCACAAATAATTTTTATTCTACTTTTTTGATTATGTGCTGATATCTTACTAATTTCTTTACTACATGGACAACTTGAAGTAGCAATAGTTTCAACACTTAATCTGAACATATGACCTTTTGCTGTTTTAATTATATTAAACCAAATTTCATATGGTAATATTCCAGGTTCAAAACTTATTGGTGCGTGCTTAGTTAGAAAATAAGGAAAATAATAACCAAGATCACACAAATCTGCTTCTGTGGATCTTCTTATATTTTCTGCAATTTTAATCATTAATTTACTACTTAATTGTTCTTTTGCAAATTTCATTAAACCAATAGGTATTCTACTCATAGATATACCTTTAATATCTGGTGCAAGATCAACAAAACAACTAATATTAGCTACACTATGTTGAACTCCCCCATCTTTTTGTGATATGAATATCGGCAATTTAAAATCAGTTATACCCACTCTATTAATTGAAATTTTATGAATAGGTTCTTGTTCATTCTGAATATCTGGTAATTTTTTGTTCACTCTATTTCTCCTTAATATTTATATTTAAGCCAGAACTTATTAAATGAAAATTTTGAATAACATTATTTTTATCAACTCTTCCTATGCCTTTTAATGAAAGTGAAAATATATTTTCTTTAAACCCATTTTCTAATAAAGCAAAAATAGTGTTATTTATAGATTCATTAATAATTTCAACTTCTGCTGTTTCTTTATCTTGATTAATTTTTGCAATTCCAATCATATTTTTAAATTTTACTGCAAAAGGGTTTTCTTCAAAATTATTACTACTCTCTTGAGTTATAAATATTTCTTTTCCAATATATTCTTCTAAAATATCTTCTTGATATTTTCTTCCATTTGAATTAAGATTATCAAAACTAAGTTTTAATTTCACTTTATTTCTCCTCTTTTAATCTAATATGTTCATCCATAATTTTTTCAGAATAAATTCTTCCATTATAACTTGTTTTCTCTCCTAAAGCTTTAACTAAAAAATCTTCTACATATTTTTGAATACCTGGTTTGCTACTTTCTCTGTTACCGGCAACATTTAACACTTCAATTTTGTTCCATTCAATCCATCTTTTAAAAGCTTCTTCTATTGGATTGATTATATATGGTTTTCCTAATTTCTTACATGTTCCTAAAGTTAATTTAGCTCCAGGACTATTTACATCTCCAAACCAAAGAGTACCTTGAGAATTTTTTACATTTTCAATAGTTCTTGGTTTATACTGCCAATCAGAATGTTCTACTAATCCAAAATCTTTAAGTGTTTGATTAGGTCCTATATCTGTTCTATATCCTTTTGGTGCGGTTCCCCCAGTTTCAATTCCCAGTTTTTTACCAGCAAGAAGACCTCCAAAATCACCACCAGTTTGACCACCTGAGATTATTTTTCTAATCATTTTTTCTCCATTCAAATTGTAAAATTGTTAAATGTAATAAAGTTTCTAGTTTTAATTCAGTTTTAGTATTAAATTCTTTACTCTCTTTAATTTTTCTTACTAGAGCATTATGAGCATTAATATATTCTTCAATTGGTCCAAAATTTGTAATAAAATTTAAAGTTAAAATATCATCATTTTTAAGATGTGCATCTTTATAATTTGAATTGCTTATATTTTTCATTATTAATATTTTATTTTCTTCTATTTCAATATAATCTTCTTTTATAATTTCTTTTAAAGAATTTAACGTTTGTACTTTCACAGTATCTTTTTCTCCTAAAAAAATATTTTATCGGCAAGATTCTATTATTAGATCTTGCCGATATTTATCAAATATATAATTTCTATATATAAATTGACATTTTATAATTTGACTTTTTTGATTGGTTCACATGTTATAGGATCTAATCTAAAGATAACTACATCTCCATAAATTTTTGCATATGCAACTTCCAATTCTCCAATTTTATTTTTTGTAAGATATGGTGGAGCAGAGATAAGACTACTACTTGGACTAAAATTCCAAACGATTACTTTAATCCAACCTTCTTTAGCATTAGATTCAACATCTCTATATGAATAATGTTCATTACAAATTGTTTTATAAAAACATGTTATATCACTAGCTTGAATATTAGTATAATCTAATAACTCATATTCATCTTTATGTTCTAACATATATTTTTCTGTTTCTTTTAATATTATTTCTCCATTAACTATCATTAGTTTCCTCCTATTTATTAATTGTCCTGAATATAACAGAACTTCTATCTTGTAATTCGTTATCTTGGTTGTCTAATAAAATTTTAAAATTCCAATCTAAAACATTTTTATCTTCTTCAAGAATTTTAATTGTTTCTGTTAATTTTTTTATTAATTCTTTAGTTTCATTTAAATTATCTAATGTGATATAACATTCTTGATATTTGGGGATAAGTTCTATTCTCATTTCTTTCTTGGACCTATTGCTGAATCAAGTAATTTAATACTTGTTTTTATTGTTTTTTGAGTAAAGAATCCTGCTGGTAAATTTACTCCAATAACTTCAATTAGACATATTGGACAAACTTCAACATTAGTTTCTTTTTTTGTTTTTTCATCAATTAATTTAATATGTAAAGCTGTATAATTTTCAACATCAGTGTATATCATTCCATCAGCAATTATTTTTTGTCTTGTTCTTTCTAATTCAAATCCACCACAGTATGAACAATTATATTTTACTTTTTTTGTTTTTTTCATTCTTCTTCTCCTTTCACTTCAAAAAACATATTCATTTCAAAAGGTGCTTCACAACCAAGATATAAATATTTACCAAATTCAGACATTATAGACCATAGTTGATGTTTTGAATATCCATTTTCATCTGTTTTTGGTAATTTAAATTCAAATGTAGGTTTTCCTCCAGATTGTATAATTAATAATTGTAATTCATCATAATTTTTTTTTAGAATTTCTTTTCCACGGTCAGTTAATTTTATCAAAACATAATCATTAACATTAAAAGGTATTTTTTTCATTTGATCTCCTAAAATTAAGTAGAGGGTGTACGATACTTTTACTGGCACCCTCTAAACCAGCTCTCAAAGGAGTCCATGATTATGTGGGAGAAAAAGCCACACCCATCACCACCCACATAATCAACCACAGTAATCGCTGATGGCATGCACCAAAAATGGTGAGGGGTTATATTCTATTTTTTTCCATATCTATTATAAGAGTTGTTAATCTTATTTTTTCTTCAGTTAAAAATTTTAAATTATTAGTTAAATAATTTTTATTATGATACTCTAATAAAGCAATTGCTTTAAGTACTTCTGCAATTTCTTGTATGCTTTTATATTCCATTATTCTTCTCCTTTTTATCGGCAAGATCTATTGCTAAATCTTGCCGATATTTATTTTACACTTGACCTAGCCAAATCTTTTCATAAATTGTTAATATTGGACTATCTATTACTTCTTCCATATCAAGTTCTATTTTCTCAACTGAATTTTTATTTGGTTGATATAAAAGACCTAATAATGGACTTATATAACTTGCTAATTGTTTATCACCAAGTTTGAATGTTGGAGTTTGACTTTGATTATATCTCCAAAATACTTTATTATCATAATCTACTAGGAACATATTTGCAAATAACATTTCAATAAATGAACTGTAAACTGTTCCTACACTTAACATTAAAGTCATAAAATCTTGATAATATTCTTTTGGTGTTTTTGTTAATTTACTTTGTTGTTTTAACACATTTTTAACTTGATTCATAACAGATATAACATCTTCATTTTTTACTACTTTAGAATCAGCTCTGAATGAAAGTTGATTAGTTTTATAATCAATATTCATTAATCCAGGTATATCAGATAAAATTTTATCTGTTAGAATATCTGGAAATTCATTAGTGTCAAAAGTTAGAATTGTTTGCTCATTAATTCTTTCAACATTAATCAAATGATCTCTAAAAAATTCTAAAACTTCTTTATTTTTTGGTAAATTTGCACCACCTGATACATGAAAAGTTCGAAGGATTAATTGTGTTATCCTTTCGACCACACTTTGACCTGCAGTGATACCAACATACTTTGTTGGAAATTCTCTTGCACCAAAACATTTTCTACAAATTTTAAAATTTGGTTCTTCACAAGTTATTAAAGAACGAATATAGATTTTATTATTTATAAATTTTATAGCTTCTGAAAGAGTTAAAACTTTCCATTCAAGTTCAGTACTTTGTGGATCTCTATAATATTTTCCAACTAAAGTTTGTGCATGTTTCTGTGAAGTTACAATAATATCTAAATAATTTTCAGTTCCACAATCATCTGATTCTAGTTCCATGACCGAAAGTCCCATAACTATTGTTCTTTCAAGATACCCAGAATCTGGCGTCCATTTAGCCTTGTCCTGGATACTTTTTCTTGTTCCTGGAGCGACTATAAAAAATTCTTCTTCTGTTAAACCTTCTAAAAGAGAGGTTTTAATTGGAATTGGAGTAATATTATTTTCCGCGTCAGCGCTATATCCGATCGAGATACAAGATCTTGCCAATTGTAATTTAGAAAATCTTGAACCTGATTTAAATAACTTATATAAATTTGATTCTTTATCAAAATGTTTTAAACATCTTTCAACAAGAGATTCATTTATATAATAACCTAACATTATATTATCATTAGGTATTTGTTTAAGCAATCTAGTTGTTTCATCATCTTTAAGATCAACCATTTCTAAAACATCTAAACTTGGTGAATGCTTTGTAACTGATATGAAGAAGAATAGTTTCTTTTCAAGATCAGTTAATCGATCATAATATTTTTTATTATCTTTTTCATTTTCAAGAATTAAACGACTAATCTCATTAGAATAATCTTTTTTAACACTTTTATTAATTATTATATTATTAAAACCACACCATTTATTGAATAAACACATTCCATATGGTACTAGTTTATTTTTAAATTTAACGGCAGAATATAATTGATCATTCCATAATTCTATAGTTTCTGGAAGATCATTAAGATCATCTATTTCTAATATAATTTTGGTTTTATCAAATTCTGTTCTTGTTAATACAAATGCAGCATACAAAGCTTCATATCTCACTGTTGATAAAAAATTGGAATTTTGATCATAATGAATTGTATTCATCCAAAATGCTTTCTGTTCCAGTTCTTTTAATGCATCAATATCATGAACAATATATATCGCACATGTGTCTCCATCAAAATCTGCATTTAAAGCTTCAAGCATAAGCGGACTGATTTGAATTGAATCATTATCTCCATCCTCAATCGCTTCGATTAAAACTCCAACACAACTATGACGCCATAATGAAGGTTGTCTATTAATAAATGCTATCCTTTTTAATTTATTTAAAGATTTGTTCAAGCGGCCTCCTTGATTTTCTCCTTCTAAAATTCAATTGTGACTTTGATGTTTTTTGGAAATGGTTTTGGAAGTTTATCTTTTAATAAATAAACTGTTCCTATCCAAGGTCTTTCTCCATCATCCTCTTCCTTATATCTGACTGTACCTTTTGTTTCTTTTTCTATTTCAAAATCTAACTCTATTTTTTTATCATCAAAAGATTTACTCATTTTCCTTTTTCTCCTTCTTTGTTATTTTCCTAAGAATTTTTACAACTTCATCAATTATCTTACTCCATATTATTTGTATTAAAAGAAATAAGAGTAGAGCTTGTAAAAATCCCCCATACCATATAATACTAAAATTTGATGGAAAATATAATTCACAAAAGATTCTCATAATTGATAATAATGATATTGATATTAAAAATATTAGTATATATCTCATCTTTATCCCTTCTTTGTTAAAGTTATTTCAACATTACAACTATATTCCATATCATAATCATCAAAATTAATATTTAATGTTTCTGCTAATTTTTTACCTTTTTCAAGAATTGCTTCTTCTAAAGGTTCAACATCAAAAAATTCAACATCTACAACATCTTCAATAGCATAAGTTTCAATTATTATTTTATCCATTTCTTATTTCAGCTATCATTTCATTAAATTTAATTCTTGCCGATTTATATTCATTTACAATTTCATCATAATTTATATCATCAAAATTTCCGAAAGTTCTGTTTAATATACTTCTATATTCATTAATTACATTTGACATTTTATCAATATCATAATTAAGAGGAATTTCTTTTTCTACTTCTTCCATTCTTTTTTCAAATTCTTCATGTGATTTCATTTCTTACTCCTTAACAACTAACTCTATAATTGTGATTTCTACTTCATAATCTTTTCCATCAATATATGTTAAATCGTGATCATCTTTTGGAGTTGTACATATTTTTAGAAACTCTTCCATATATTCTTTAGCTTTATCTTCAGATGTGAATATGAATTTACTTTTAATAACTGTCTTCTGTTCAAAACAAGCTAATTGTCCACGAATACTGAGTTGATATAATTTAAGATCTTTAATATTATAAGTTGTTGTTTCAGAATATTTAAATAAACTATCAGGTTTTATATTTGTTTTCTTCTTACTCATCTTCTTCCTCAATATTAATTTTTTTCATTCTAACTATTGTTGTTGCTAACAATTTTTCTTGTGGAACATCTTCAGCTGTGAAGTATTCAACAAATTCATCAAATAATTGTTTATTATCTTTATATTCTTGAGTAACAACAGTATGATATATTTGAAGATAAGTATATTCTGGATGTTTTTCTTGAATATAATTAGCAAAATAAGGTAACCACAATTTATATAAAATTTCTTTACTTACTTTAATTTTATATGGTGGTAAGCTTGGATTGATTGTAATTACAGATCTTGCCGAAAACTCAATAGTTTTACCAAGAACAGATGATCTTATAAGACCCCATTTTCCAGATATATTTTCAAATACTTTTTCATATACCTTATCAACATAATATTGATATTTAGCGGTCATTCTATCATATTCCTGAATCATTTGTTCTACAATTTCATCATCTAATTGTTCTTTCATACTTTTGTTAATTCTTAATAACCAATCTTCTTCTTTATCATCTTTAACACTTCTTGTTGAAGCATTAGATTTATTTAATTGAACTAAACTAATATAAGGTTTATTCACTTCTGTATATCTAAAACTTTCAGGTTTATTTGGATCTCTTATTACCGGCCGAACTTCAGGAGGTAATACTTTTATTGTATCCATTATATAACCTTTATCAAATAATTCTTGAGCTACAGCAATATGCATATAGTCCGCTAAATATTTTAAACAAAGAATAAAACTATATATTCCTGTTATTCTTAATGGTATAATATACCATCCATTTATTTTATTAATTGAATCAACAATTTTTAATTTAGTTGTGTCACCAGATAATGCAAGAAATCTTGATGTTGCAGCTGTTGCATCTGCTCTTCTTGGATTTAATAAATGTTTATGTGTTCCAACTATTTTCTTAAAATACTTTGTTCTTTTTGTTGGTTTAATAACCGGAAAAATTAAATTTATTTTACCGAAAGTTGATAATCTTGATTCATTACTAATACACATTACTCCACATTTATCACAAATATTTCCTTGATCAAGAACTTTTACTGATAATTTACCACATTTACATGTAAAATCTTTTATTGGTCCAAATATACTTTCACTAAAAAGTCCATCTTCATCAAACTTATTCTGTTTGTTAAAGATCTTGGGACTTGTTACTTCGCCTCGGTACTGTCCCAATATACGCCTCCTTTTTTATTTTTTTCTGGCATCGTCGAGGATACGTTCAACTTCATCTGTTACTAGATTTTTCTTTGTATTTATTTTTCCCAATTTTTCAGCTTCTCTTTGAGCTTCTATATTTGCATCTCTCAAATCTCTTTTATTTTTACAAACTTCTTCATGTTGTTCACTAAATGGAACTTTTGCTCTAATTGGCATATTTAATAAATGATAATCATCAGTTTTTAAACTTTTATCAAATGTTGGAGATATTCTAAATTTAAATCTGATAACATCTTGACTTGTTTTACTTGATTTTGTTTTATAACAAACAAATTTACCAAGTTGTCTTATAGCACAAGCTCCATCGGTTATAGTTTTATTAACAACTTCATCAAAAATTTCATCTGCTATTTGTTTTATAGGAGCATTTGGAAATCTTCTTTTCAGTTTATTTTCAATATCATCTGGAAGACTATATTTCGACATCAATTCCCTCCCAAGTTTTGTTTTATAAAGTCATTATACAAAGACGTTGATCATTTTTAATAATTGTATTATGTTGTAAAGGTACAACACAAGCATATTTTTCTTTAATAAATCTTACATCAATTTTATCTGCCATATCACTAGGAATTTTAATACTTTTATAATCATCAGAATTAACTTCTGTTCCAACTGGAACATAATAAGTTCTACCCTGCATCATTTGAAGTTTACCATTGATAATAGAAACTTTATTTACTTCTCCTGTTGAATTATGAGTATATGCAACTACTGGAACATTTTCAATTTCTGTTTTTACAACAATTATTTTAGGTAAATTTTTTCTTTCTTCTTCTTTAAGTAATTCTTGTATTGATTCGTCCTGATCAAATTCTGTTGCTAAATTCATTACATCCTCCAATTATATTTTAATTTTCAAACATGCCCTAGCTAGAGCTATAATATGTTTACAACCTGATGGTATATTAAATTCGTTTTTTTCTTTTGGTCTCTTGATAATTGATCTTAAGAAAGCTATAGCATTTATTAAACTACCAGCTTTAAATACAGCATTAGCAAATTCAAATTTAAAGCTTTCACAATTACATGTAACTTTTACAGAAGATTTAAGATTTATTTTATTATCATAAATTTCTATAATTTGTTCATATTTATCAGTTCTACTTTTTACTTCAATACCATATTCTGTTTTCTTCGGAATAATAGATAATAATCTTATTTTATCAACAAGTTTTTCTCTATCTTTAAAGGCTGTTGGAAATCTAATAAAATCATTAAGTGTAAGCAATATAACCTCCTATCCATTCGACATTACTGATCCTGCTGCTGTTATAATACTACCATTTATACATCCAGCAACAGTATCACCAAGTCGAGCTACACCAAGATTATTTGCCATTACAGTTGGACTTGCAGATACTATAGTAGTAGAATGTCCACAGAAACCTATACCAATATCACCCATTCTAGCTTGTCCCATATTTTCAGTCATTACATTTGGACTTGCTGTAATTATTATTCCAGATGAACTTATACATGGTGGTTTAGCATGACAACAACAAACACCTATAAACATATCATTCATTCTTGCATTTCCTGGCATAATTTCCTCCTAACCAATTAAGTACCAATATATTTTCCAACCATTTTCAACGAAAATCCAATCATAGGTCCATTTATCTCCAGTTTGTGTCCAATATCTTGTCCAATCGGCACCAACTCCTGGCTCTGTTGCTGATGAAGATCTATGTTTAAGAATACAAGTATAAATATGATCACCATTGTAAAGAACTCTATCAATTTTATAAGATTTATTAGTAATCCAATTATCATATAAAGTTACACCTGGTTCTGTTTGAGATGATGCTGTATGATTTCTTAAACATCTATAAACTAAATTATTACTTGCATAAATTATATTATCAGTAATGTAAGCTGTTCCAGAAGTCCAATTACCATATAAATCAACACCTGGTTCATTTCTATTTGATGATGTATGATCTAATAAACACCCATAAACATGAGTAGACAAATATAATGCTTGTCCTTGACCATAAGCTGTAGCTAATATCCAATCACCATCATATAAACCAACATAAGTCCAACCAAATTCTCTTAATATTTCTAATAAATACATAACAAATAATTGTTGATTTCTAGCATCAAATCCTGGAACTGGAGTTACTCTTGGGTGTGCGTTTGTCATATAAATTGATCTAAGACCAAGACCAGAACCAAGACTATATCTAAATTCTTCCAAATTTGCCGTATCAGATGCATCTCCACCATCTATAAGAGCTTTTAAATCTATATATCCATCTGCTATTTCTATTTCACCAGTTGTTGGATCTGGTGGAGGATCTGGATCTGGTGGTATTGTAGGTTCTGGTGGTGGAGTTGCCGATAAATCAAATAAAGATTCATAAAATGGAACACCAACAGTTAATATATCAGACCAATTTTCATATAAGCTTCTTATATCTTCACCAGCAATAAGTTCTGGAATTGGTGGAGCTTGAACTGGTAAATTCATACTGAATTTAATAGCTATATACCCATATAAAGGTAATAGAAAATCAGTCATTGAAGCTTTAACAGCACCAATCTTATAACTATCATAAGAAGTTTGTAAATCTGTTAAAAATCCATTCATAATAGATAATAATTCTGGTTTATTTGTATAACTAGTTTCATTTATTCTTGTTGTCCAATGACTTTGAGCTAAAGGTATCCATGTTGCGATCTGACGTAATAACATTTTTCCTCCGAAAAATATTTGATATTAAATTTATTATTTCTATAAATAAATAGAAATTTTATTTTAAAAAGAAAAGATCAAGAAAAGTTCAGGAGTCTACCATTTAAGATAGACTCCTGATTTGTACATCAACCATTTTCCATTTTTTGTATAAAATTTTATTTTTAAATAATATTTCAAATTAAAATCTTTTTAATTAGTTCAATGAACTGGGTACCATGTTACAGAATAACTACTTTCCATTTAGCCCTTCCTCCTTTTTTGAGTTTTGCTACATTCAATTATTTCTATATTAAATAACTGAATATACAAATTAATTTCTATATGAAATGATTAAATATTAACTTTATTTGAACTGAATAATTTCAACTTTTTAAATATAAAGTTTAAATTAATCTGAACAATATGTATATAGAATTGAATAAGAAAAAATAATGTTCATCTTTAATATAGAAATAATACTCAAAAAGAAAAAGTGGGAAGGGATAAAAAAAGTAATGGTTATAAAGAGTAAGTCAATAATGTTGTTCATGTCTATCAACATTAACTATACTCTTCCATATAAAACTTCGATTGTTATTATCTGTAGATTCGACTGCCATGCTATCCTTTCTTTAAGAAACAGATTCAGAAAAGAACCAAAGAATTTCAGTAATTTCTATTTGAAGATACAGATAAAAGATTCAACTTCAAAATCATTTGGTTAGGAATTTCAAAAACTATTCCTTAATTTATTTACGGCCGGCGCGCGAGCTAAAAATAGTAAAAATAATTTTTCTATTTTCCTATAGAAATAATAATTTTGTAAAAAGTGAAATGTTGACATCGATGTGCCTATCAATGTCAGCGGCTAACTCTTATCGTCTTTAAATAAAAAAGATCATTAGACGATTGATCTAAAAAACAGGAGGTAGTATGGTGTATAAAGAACGCTTTATAGCTGTTGTTAAGGTTAATGGTTCTATCTTACGGGAAAGAGGAGAATCAAGAGATGAAGTTTATATCCCATTTGGTAGTGAATATTCTCTACTTCTTAAAAATAAGGAAAGTAGAAAAGCACAAGTTCAAGTTCAGATTGATGGGGTGGATGTTCTTGGTGGAAATTCATTAGTTTTAGAACCATTCCAAGAAATGGAACTTGAAAGATTTCTTGATAGTTGTAATATGAGTCAAGGAAATAAATTCAAATTTATTCAGAAGACTCAACAAATAGTTGAACATCGTGGAGATAAAATTGATGATGGATTCATAACAGTTATATTTCAGTTTGAAGCTGAAAAACCTGAAAAGAAAATTGTTGAAGAACATCATCATCATACTTATCATGATCATTATCCGTGGAGAGTATATCCAACATATTATAGTAGTAATCCAGTTTTCACATCTGGATTAACTAGAGGCAGTTGTACTGGTGAAAATCTTGGTGGAGTTTTTTCTTCCAATATTTCATCTAATATTTCTGATTCAATACAAGTTAATTCTTGTAATTTTGCCGATATTAAACAAGCACCAATAATTGATCAAGATGAAGGAATAACTGTTAAAGGGAGTATTTCTAATCAACAATTTAGATATGCTTATATCGGCAGATTGGAAGAAAATTCTCATACAATTAACATTAGATTGAAAGGAACAAAATCTAATGGTGTTGTTGTTGATCAACCAATAACAGTTAAAACTAAGTTAGAATGTAAAACTTGCGGAAAGAAGTCTAATTCTAATGAAAAGTTTTGTTCCAATTGTGGAACATTTTTAAATTAAAATAGAGTAAGCTGATAATTGATGGGCACATTTTTCTAATTGTATATAGAAATGGTAGTTTTGGAGGCGGAAAAAATGGATATAGAAATAAATAATATGCATGTTTTTGTTAGTAACTATTCTTTTACCGGAGTAGTTAAAACATCACTTGTAAAGGATTTTCATTTATTAAAACTTAAAATTGAATTTTTTAAAATTTTAAGTAATGATAGTAAAATAATTTCAATGATATCAAAGACTTGTCAAGAAGATCCAAGAAACGGTAACTCTTTAGGACTTGTAAGTACAAAAGTTGATTATGAAAAAGTTTTGAATTTTTATGATGCGGAAGAATTTAGAAATTATTTGCATTTTATAACGGCAAGACCATTCTTAGATGATAAAGTTAATGGTCAGTTATGGACAATTGAATTTAAATTTCAGAATGATGTACATTATTATAAGGTGTTATTAAGTACAAATGAAGTGTTAAGATTATATAATGTTGTTAATTCTTATTATTCTCTTTATTTTGCTTTAGATTTTATTGTAAAAGAACATTCAAATCTAGCTCCAGTAGAAAAAGTTGAAGAGAAAAAAATAACAGAATATATTCCAAGCAGAAAAGAAGTTGTTGAAGAAAAATTTGAAGTTAAGGAGAGAAATGGAACAGATGATATTTTTGAATTATGTTTAACAAATTCAATTAAGTCAAGCTTGATTCATTATACAACCAATTATTTTAAATTCTTTTCATCAGAACATTGTAAGATTGTTACTAATGATCAGAAGACACAAATTAAAGTAGTTTGTCCGATATTAATTCCTGGAAAGTTTAATATTGATGAGAACTATTTTAAATCTTTAATTGTGACATCATCATTACATTTGGATAGTATAACTTTTACAATTAAGAAGATTTTATCTTTGCTATTACAGAGTTATGATAAATATAATAATCCTCTACATTTAATGATGATTAGTTATTTATTATTTGTATATATGTTAAGATATATTTATGATGTGAACAGAGATATATTTAGAGATTATTTTACTAAATTTATTTGTGTTCCAGAGATGCAGAGACATTTAATTATGAATTTAATTCGTAATAATTTTTCGGATTATCACAATAAAATCTTCTTTGATTTTATAGCTGTTAATCCTCAGGATATTATGAATGAACAGACAAATAAAGAAATAAACACATTTTCTGAAACTTATAAACATCTTCTTCCGATTTCACAAGAAGAATTTGCCGATAAAGTATTCAATAGTCTTAATGGTCAAAATAAAAAATTTCCTGTTGACTTTAAAATAGCCAACAAGAAAATGATAGACATTAAAAATCTATTTGAAGAGAAACCAAAACAAACATTACAATCAAAATTGTTTGATTATGAAGGAACATTAGATACAACAGCTGGAATATTTAATGAATATACTTTTTTAAATTATACAAAGAATAATGGAAGTAAAATTATAAGTAAAACATATAAACATCTTTTAGATTATATTCAGAATCCATCTTCTCTTCTATTAATGAATGAAAAAGATGTGCCAAAAGATGTTCTTAATTTATTTGATTTACTTTCAAAATCAGTTCTAAATACAGAGAAATTAGCTAAGGATAATATATCAACATTAAATTATTATAATATATTAGTTGAATCTTTGCCGAATGCAAATTTATTTAAACATACAACTTTATTATATGTTGTATATCAAATCATGGTACCTTATTATTATGATGTCTATGGTACAACACAATTTTATGATAATTTTTTATAGGAGATGTAATTATGATTATAGATGATATGACTATTTATAATAGTGTAGTAGATAGAGATAGAATGAGATCTTTAGCTGAAAAATTAGAAAAAGTTAAAGATCTTGCCGGTGGAGTATGTGAAGTTGGAGTGTATAGAGGTGGAACGGCAAGATTATTATGTTTAAACACTAATGAAAAAGTATTTCTTATAGATACTTTTGAGGGATTACCACAGGAATGTGAATTTGATAATCATCACAGAAAAGGTGAATTTAATAACACATCGATTGAACATATTAAAAATATTTTATCTGATTTATCTAATTATGAAATAATTAAACAAGAATTTCCTAAAGGTGACACATCTAAACTTGATAATTTAAAATTTAAATTTGTTCATCTCGATGTTGATTTATATGAATCTGTAAAAAATTGTTTAGAATATTTTTATCCTAAAATGGTTGATGGTGGATATATAATTTTTGATGATTATGGTTGGTTTCTTTGTCTTGGAGCAAAGAAGGCTGTTGATGAATTTTTTGTTGAATTAAAAGAAAAACCAGTTCAAGGAGCTAATTGTCAATACTATATTATAAAAGAAGGTGAAAAATGTTAAAAGAGATAAAAGAAAATCGAAAATATTTTATTATAAATTTAGATGAAAGTTATGCGCCAAAAATATTTCAAGTTTTGAAAGAAGAAGAAATGAAAGCTGGTAGATGGCCAGAAGGTGATATTACATTTGAACAATGGATTTTTGATACTTATGGTCAAGAAGGACTAGATTATTTAAAGTTTAATAAAGTTTGATATTCAATGAATTTATATAGAAATTAAATGGTATAGAAAGATAAAAAATATAAAGGATTTTTCGTGACGTATTTTTTGGTCATGTTTTTTCTTTCTGGACAAAAGATTTTGTGAAGTGTTGTAAGATATTTTACAAAGTCTTTTGTTTGTATTCTTTTTTGGGGGTTTTATGAAAGAATTAAATGATGATAATTTTGCTGAAGAAGTATATACAACTAAAAAACCAATATTAATTGAGTTTATGGCTCAATGGTGTGTAGTATGTAGAGAATTTGATAAGAAATTGGAACAACTAAAAAAAATTTATGGTGATAAAGTTGTGTTTGCAAAAGTTGATATAGATGAGAGTTTTAGATTATCATCTGGATTTAATATTGATAAATTACCAACATTTATTTTATACTATAAAAGAGAACCTATGAACTTTATTATTGGAGCGGCAAATTTGTCAGAATTTAAAACTGCTATTGATGAAGTTATAAACTAGCTAATACCTCTTTCCATTTTTTCTCCTTCCTTAGGGGTGATAGCTTTTCCACTATCACCCTACTTTAAACAAATAAAAAACTGGCATTACGTTCTCGATATGAGTCGCGTAATGCCAATTTGTTTTGTTTTCTGTTGTAGCCCTTCTTCCCCTTTTTAGAGGTTTGAGGTCCACCATGTGAAGAGATATAAAGGACTTCCTCAACAATTCGCCGATGTTTCAGTTTCTTTTCTTTTTTCATAATTATCCTCCATTATCATTTTACTTACAATTGCACATTTATGTTTTTGAACTAAACGAAATTCTTTATGAACTTCTTTGTGTATTTTAGTAGTTTTCTTTTTTTGAGAAAAACTAACATAAATAACTTTTGGTTTAGGAGTCCAATCTATTATTTCTTCCTCTTCTTCAATCATGTATCCCCCTTTTTTATAGTTTTATAAATATATTATTTCTATATTAAAATGAAGAAAAAACAAAAGGGTCAAGATTTCATGAGCGCGCCCCTTTGCGATACTTCAATCCATATAACCTCCTTGGCCACTAGGCCATTTTACATAGCTCTTACACAGGTTCCAGCCATTCCACAAACGGAACAGCTTATACCAAGTGAACATCTCGTTTTCTTTTTCGGACGAGTCTTGTGCAGAACGTCGTTGAAATATTTTCGAGATTTATGTTCAGTTTCAGCCGCTTTGTGTATTTCTACACTTAAAAAAGCGTTCTGAAGCTTACGAGCCAAAGTTGAATCTTGTAAAATTTGCATGTTCTCCTCCTAGAGTTTTTTGTTACTTTATTATTTCTATATGAAATCTTTAAAAATAAAAACAAACAAAATTTTCATATGATACGAATATCACATGAAAATCTTGCCGGTAGAACAATTTCTTAAACCAGCAAGTGGTTCAGAACAGGAACATCTACAGCCTACTGTAGCGTCCTTCAACTAAAGGTTACCCTTTAATCTATACTTATTAATTTCTATATGAAAAGCTTGAATATCAAAAAAAGAAAATAAACAAAGAACTTATGTGATATAAATATCACATAAATCCTTCGCCAGTCGGAGCAAAACTTTTTTCCCGTGAGGGAATTAGTTAGGAGCATCCAAAGCTTTCTTTGGCGTCCCTTAGATATACATTACTGTATATCTTACATTAATATAATTTCTATATTAAAATCGCAAATATCAAAAAAAGAAAAAAGGAGAAAAATGAACGAGTTTGTACACAACAGTGTTAGAGATTTATTTGTCAACAAATATTTAGTATCAAAAAAAGAAGAGAAGTTATTAATTATTGATATTGGAAGTTATGATGTAAATGGTAACATAAGAGATTTATTTGATGTAAGTAAGAAATGGGGTTATTTTGGAGTAGATATTGAAGCAGGTCCAAATGTTGATATTATTTTAAGAAATCAATATATATTTTATGAATTTGGAGATTATCAAGTAGATGTAGTTGTATCTTGTTGTACATTTGAACATATTGGTTTGTTTTGGTTAACTATGAAAGAAATAAGTAGAATTTTAAAAGTAGGTGGATATTGTTGTATTGTAGCTCCATTTGATTGGGAAGAACACAAACATCCAATTGATTGTTATAGATTTTATCCAGATGGATTTAAAGCTTTAGCTGAATGGTCTGGATTAAAAACTATTGAAACATCTACTATGGCTGATAAACATCATACAATTTTTATCGGCCAAAAATAGAATTTTTTAGGAGATTAATTATGGAAGAAAAAGAAAAATTTTCAGGTTCTAGATTTTTAAGAGAAGGAAAACCATATTTAGAAGAATGTATTAAAGAGTTTGAAGAAAAAGTTAAAGATGGAACAATTACTAACGAAGAAATTATATGTTTAACTTGGTGTAGAATAGAACTTATAAAATAAAAAGAATTAGGGACAGACTTATCATCTGTCCCTAATTTTTATTTTTTCTTTCTTGATTTTTGTGATATGTAATCACCACCAACTAATTGTTCTATTTTTATATTTTTATTAGCTGTATATTGAATTAATTCTTTAAAGACTGAACATCTATCTTTTTTAGTATATATAATAGGATTATTTCTCATAAATTTAATAATTTCTTTTGATGGAATATTTATTCTAAATACATCTATTTCTTCTTCTTTTTCAATTTGAATACCTTCATCCCAAATAACGGTTTTAAATCCAATCCAACCATTTTTGATTCCTTCAAGAACATGTTCAGCTGTGATTGGAGTAGTTAATCCTTCTTCATCAACTAATTCTTTATTAATTTTTTCAACCCAATTATCAATAGTACTTTCATTATCAACAATTATATACTCTTCTTCAAGAGCTAATAATAATTCTTCTAGAACTGTTGCTTTATCAAAATTTTCATCAGTTAATTTACTTAGTCTAATTGCACCTCTTTGAGTTGTACACATAACTAGATCTGTTGCTTTCAAAATATACTTAAAATCTTTTCTCAAAGTATTCCTCCTTTTCTATCTTTTATTACTTGCTTAATTGATTCATAAGCATAAATACTATTTTTTCGATATATAAATTTATGAAATCTATCATGAATTCGATATATCATTTCCAATATATCTGCTGGAGTTAAATTTTCAATTGTTAATAATAATTCACTATATTCTCGATATGAACTACGTTGTCTTATTAAATTGATTTTTTGCCGTTCTTTATAGAATTTCTTCTCTTCTTCAGTCATTCTCTTTTTCATAATGACTTTTCCAATCCTCATATTTTGCTAGATTTTTATTATAATACATTGGATTTCCTGTTACTTCATGAATAATTATCGGCAAAAGATCTGGTGGAATATAATCTGTATCTATAGTTTGATATTCAATTTCCATCATATTAAATCTAGCAAATTCATCAATACTAATTTTTAAAGGTTTATATTGATCATATATGTATCTTATTTTAGAAATTTTATTTTTATATTTATCATCTAATTTAATAGTATTATACACAACTTCAAAAATTTCAGAATTTATTTCTTCTCTAATTTTATCAGTTCTAGATTTAATTGTCATTTCATATTTTTTTTTATTATATTCTTCAGTACATCTAACTCTAATTTCTGAATTTCGAAGATCGGCAATATAAATCTGTTCAATATCTTGTTTTCTAGTAAAACTTTCTGGTATATTTGAAACTAAAAACTTTCTTTCTATTTCTTTCATATATTCTCCTCATCGGACAAAATCTCTATATGGATTATTTTCTAAATCTTTTACCTTTTCAACTCTCTTAGCTTCGATTTGAAAAATATTATGAATTATATCTTTAGGATATAATTGTAATTTACAACTATCTTTATTCCAAACAGTTAATATTTTATGATATTGTGGTTCAATAAGACAGGCTGGTTCATAATCATATTCTCCATCTTGACTTGGACCACTAGAACAATCTGGTCGATATTGACCAGTTCGAATCATTCTAATTTTTTCAACCATACAAAAACAATCTTCTAATTCTGGAACATAAAGTGTATAAATTTCTTTTTTATTACCGCCAAAATTATGCCTTCTTATATATCTGTAAGCCAAACATCTTGATATATCTTCAAATTCTTTTTCTGGATTAGTAAATTTTATTTTTAAAATTGGTTTATCATATTTAACTACTTCTTGTACAAATTTTTTTATTGTATCATAAAATTCAATACCAATCATCTCAGTAACTTTTTTAAGTTCTAATGGATAACCACATCGAATAAAAATAGTTGGATTGATTATTTTGATAATATCATTAACTCTTATTATATTATCTTTTAGTTGTTTTTCTTTTTTTGTCATCGATGTCTAGGGATCAATAGTGAACCGAAATGAAGATTATCCGTTTTTGTAATCGCATGTATTTTACAAGCTAATTTATGTACTTTGTCATAACATTTTGAACAAAGCCAAAAAGTTCCAGTGCCATCATTTGTTATCGGCATGAAACCAATCATTTCTGACATAGTTTGAATACTTAAATTTTGATTTTCAATTGTAATACTTTTACCACAACCTTCACATTGAAAATTTATTATAGTTAGGCTATCTCTCATCCTCTTTTTCCTCCCATAGATAGAGGGAGCAGTTTTGAGATTCTGCTCCCTCGCCTTTTTAACTTACTTCTTTTTTATGATTATTAAAGGTTCATCATTTAAATTTTGTACATCAAGAGATACTCTTTTGATAAAATATTTTTCATGAATTTTACTACTTCCAATAAGTTCATTAAGAAGTGTTTCACATTCTTTTGAAGTTAATGAACGAAATATCGTTTTCAGACGACAGTCATTTGTGAGCATATTTTTAAAAATATCATCACACATTTCTGGAGTCAATTTGATTTCTTGCCGATGACCACATTTATCTTCATAAATATGTTCACACATAGGAGCAAATATCTTCTTGAAATCTTCTTCATTAATATTACTCATACGAGTTCCATCAATAGATATTCTACTCGCATATTTTTCTTTTGTTCTGGATGGTTTGTTTGTTATAATTCCACCCCAGTACTTTTTATACTTCAAATATTTACCAGTACCATCTTTAGACCAGAAAAATCGATCATCTTTATTGGTATGAAAACATTTCATTCTTACAGTTTCACATTCTGACATTTCTTTCTCCTTTCTTATAGTACATGTTTCACAAGCTGTTTTACCATTATAACAAACAGTATTACGTGTAAATGGACAAACTCTCCCAGGATTAATTTCTGACATTTCTTTCTCCCTTGTTTTTCTTATACAATCTACACAATAATGTGTATTTATATATTTACATTTGATATTTTTATTTTTAGGACAATAATCTCTAATACAACTTTTATCTTTTTGAATTTCTTCACGAATTTCTTTTATAATCTCATCAAGTTCTGAATCTCTGAAACTATTCGGAAGTTTACATTGATGACAAGCGAATTTACTTACACGCTCATATGGACAAATGTTTGTTTTTGTTCGGAAACAATATGTTTTAATTGTCCTTTCAGGAATTTTGCAACACCAACAATCAGTTGGTGATATTTCAACAAATGGACACATAAAATCTTCTTTTCTTGGTCTTATACAATTTCTTATTTCTTTTTCATCTGAAAATTGTTTTTCATATTCTTCAGTAACTTTTTCAAAATATTCTTTAACTTCAGCATGCCATCTTCTTGACAATGGAAGTGGATCATGTAATAATGAATTTAAACTCCTTATTAATGTTCTTAGATAACTTAGTTCCATATTCTAACTCCTCAATTCTGAAATGATAAATCCAAAAGTAGCACCATATAGTGTCCAATATCCTGGATGAGTTATAATTTCATATTTTTGTAATTGAATTCCAACTCCAACATATACTATACATATTATGATTGTCATTAAGATTTTCATATTAATTCTCTATTGTTTTTAAAAAATTTTTCGATAATTTATCAACATTCATATTAATTTGTCTCATTAGTTTATTTTCAGCTTTTTCTTGATCTCTTTCAAATTTACTTTGAGCTAATTTCATAAGAGTCATCTCATAAAATTCTCTCATTGTCATATCTAACATATCATTAATTTCTTTCTTTGTTATTTCGGTATCTCTACCTACAGAAATTGATCTTTTAATCAAATTATCTAAACTGAAATTCATCTTTTTAGAATATGTCATTTTACCCATTAATTCTAAAAGAACTTGTCCTGATATTGCTTGAGCTAAAAGCAGTCTTTCTGTTTCTGTTTTTTCTACTTTCTTTTTATCTTTAAGAATTTGACAGTTGTTACATGTTTCACTGTTATTATTAATCATCGGACAATTGTTTTTAGTAAAAACACATTTCATTTTATTCTCCTTGTAAGTATTTCAAAGATTTTTCGTATCTTGTTTTTAACGAATTTAACTCTTTTCTTGTTTCTTCAGGAATTGAATCAGGAAGATTAATTGATCTTGAATAGTTATGTTCTACATCTGCCTTCTTTACCTTTTTTGCAATTGGATTTTTACAACAACGTTCAAGATATTCCATATATGTTTCATCTTTTTTTCTTGTTATTGCATCAACAGCTTCAACAATATTTTCTGGAAATTCATAAGATCTTAACACATCCAATGTACAATCTGTATCTTCAACAACATCATGTAAAATTGCTGTTACTGCTTCTTCTTGTGTACAAGGTTTAGGTAGAAGACAATATACATGAATTGGATGAAGAATATATGACATACCAATTTTATCAACTTGGAATTTGTGATACATGTTGGCCAGTTTTATTGCTTTCATTATCATAGTTATTCTCCTTTACCAGTCAAAGTCATATCGTTTTGCAAATGTATCAACATCCAATCGAACATGATCAGGACATGAGTACTTTCCTTTTCGTCCTATATTTTCACATTTTCTGTTATCACATATCGAACATGAATACCATGGATTCATCTCACAAATATCTTCTTTTTTGATACCAGGATATTTTTCTGAAATTTCTTTAAACTGCTTTTCAAACTTTTGATCAAGTGTTTCCATATTTTCTCCTTTTTTATAAAATGAAAAAGGGCGCTATTAACGCCCTTTTATTTACGACCAGGTTCCTCGGTAGAATGTGTTGTATTCGGATGATAATTTTTCAATCATATCCGAATACCCTTCAAAACCACCATATTGCCATTTGACTTTTCCATCAACATCGAGATTTAAAATTATCTCTTTCAGTTGCTTCCATTTCTTGAGAACTTTCATATCAATTTTATTATTTGGTGTTTGTTCTGTATACGAAGAATCTCTTTTTTCGTTACACCATGAAACTTCCATGGGAACTGCATTATCATCATTGTTATTAAAGAGATGTTGTCTTGCACATCCGAAGATGATGAGATCAGCATTTTTAACTTCTTCTGCTGATATTTCATCTTTAACAAATGAAATTACCAAAGCTGTGAAACTAACTATTAATTTCTTTTTCATAACATCCTCCTTTGATTTGATATCTATATTATTTCTATATGAAATCATAAAAAACAAAAAGTGGGATCGCTCCAACTTTTTGCTAGATAGGGCTGTTATAGCTCAACTATCTACCTATATTATTTCTATATGAAATCTTTAAAAATAAAAATTAGCGGCAGGTTTGACTAACCCGCCGCTATCTATTAATCTAACGGTTTACCACAATTATTACATTTTGGACCTTCATATTTAATACTGTTATATACATTACAATTTGGACAAAGATCTATGTATAATTGATCAAGTGGTACAAATAGTGGATGTGCTGTTACCACTTCTTTGGCTCTTGCTAATGAACAATTATATCTATCTTTAATTATTTTTATTAACACGATTGGAGTGAGTGGTAAAAATGTTAAATCTTCTTCAGTGAAAATAATTTCTTTTTTATCATTTTCTTCCATATCTTTATAATATTTTTGTCTTTCTTCTTCTCGAATAATAGATGCACATTCTCTATCGGCAAGAATTATAACTCGACCTTTTTTTGTTGTTGTGTCTGATAGTTTCACAAGATCACGATGAGAATCGATAATAACTGCAATTCTACTATACATCAGAAAATTTGGATCTTTAACATCATAGACAATTTTTCCTTTATCTGGTTCATCTTCAGGAAACACTCTATTTTCCCATTCGATAGATGAACCTTCTAATGAGTTAGTTATTGTCCATTTTTCCATTAATCATCATCTCCTACTATTTCATTAATCATTGTTTTAATATGATCTTGCCAACTGGAAGGCAAAGAATTTCTATCTATTTCATTAGTACTATCACATGCTTCACAATTATAATACAGATAACTATTATGACCAAAATGATAATGATATTCTAAATCATTTTTTTCAAGTTCTAGAGTACTCTGACAATTTTTACATGTGACCACAACTGTATTTTTGTTATCGATTATCCTCACATGAACTCCCCAAACTCTTTTTCTGTGAATTTGATACCGGCAGCTTCTGCCATGGTTTTCAGTAGAAAAGTTGAAATATCACAATCTTTTCCAGGACAATTCTTTTTGTGATCTTTAACTACTTTTAATATATTCTTTTTCCAGAGAACAACATTTTCTCTATTTGGATCTGTTCCATCGATTTCATCGAATATTTTTTTTGCTTCTTCAGTTAATTTTCCATCCATTTTTGCCATAATTAATCTTTCTTCAAATGTTGAATTTAATTTACTAATCACATCCATATCAATTTGATATGGATGATTTTCTAATTCTCTATTAACTTCTAATCTTCTCCCATCAATATGAACTTGTCTTTCATTTTCAAGAATAGTTCTTTCATCTCTTAATTTATTGATTTCAACTTCAATAGCTTTTATTTTATTATTAAATTTTATAATTTCTATTTCTTTGTAAACTTTTTGTGTAGTATCAGTTTTTACATTTTGAAATTCACGTGATAATGAATCATATCTCAATCTTAATTTCTGTCTGATTAATTGTATCAGATCAGATAGTTCACTTTTCAGATACTTTTTTGTCATTTTATTCTCCTATCTCATTATATTTTTCGATGGCAGCATCGAGATTTTCATTATTGAACAAATATGTTTTTTGTTTAATTAGATCTTGAACTGTATAATATACACGATGATTAATATCAAGTACAAGATTTAATTTTTTGTGAACCATATATAGATCAATTTCTGTTGCTATATTAATAACAATAGGGTCTTTTAATATTTTATTTACATCTTCTTTTGTGATTTTCATGTTTGTTCCATAAGAGTTTTCGCAATATCAAAATGTCCCATTAATAATTCTTCAGCAATAAATTTTGCTTGTTCAATTTCTGCTAAAGATTCATCATCATCTTTTTCTATGAAGATGCGTGCAGCTGTAGTTAATCTTCTTAAAACATCTTTAAATAATTTTTCTTTTTCAGTCATTGTCTTTCTCCTTTTATGCTGTTGTTATATAATAGATTTCTATCATAGAATACTTACATGTTTCACATCTATCACAAAATAAGTCCTCTATCGGTTCTGTTCCATAGTAACATTCAAGATCTATCCAATACATAGTTTCTCCTCTTCTGTATTTTTATAAAATTCTTCCCATTTCTTACTTTCACCAGGTTGACAATTTTTGAAATGTTGAATTGATTTTTCTTTATCGGCAAAAGCTCCACAATTATCACATACGAACATTTCTGATTCAGTAATATATGTAATTCCTATTAACATACTATAAGAAAGTGAAGTCGATCTGGATTATCATCACATGGTACCGGCAAATGATTTTTAAAGATCATTCTCTTTTCGTCTACTTCACGAGCTACAAAAGTCCATCCAGCTTCAGTTCCAGATGGATTTAATCTATTACAGACTTCAAGAATTTCCTCATCAGTTACATCTTTAACAGCACACACTTGCATCATTGTTAATCCATAAACGTATTTAGTAATTTCAACTCTACCCATCTGTCTTCTCCTCTTTTTTTCTAATTTTTGTAACTAAATCTTTTTGACAATCTTCCCAAAGTCCTTTAGCTCTAAGCCAAACAATTATCTGATCGAGAAGTCGTTCTTTCAGATCCATTTCAAGGATTATGTCCATTTCTTCTTTATTTGGCATCTTTCTTCTCCTTTTTATTTCTGGATTTTTTAATAACTTTATCAATAATTTCTATAACTTCTGGATCTTTTTTAATAACTTCATCATCTGAAACATTTGCTCTATTTAAAACTGAATCTGGTGGTTTATTAAACATTATATTAGATTGGGCTTGTTGATATGGATCTTTTGGTAGATTTTTAAAACCATTCATTTTCATTTCTGATTTTTCTTTTTGATTACCAATAATAGCTTCACACCTACTTTCTAAAATTTCTCTTAGTTCTTGAAAAGATTTTGCCGATAAACTATTACCAGTATTTACACCACCCAAACCATATACCATTCTGCTTACTGCTTTTTCAATAGTAATAACTTTATCTGTGAAATGAATTTCTACAACATGATCTAAATTCAATATTTTGTCATTAATCATTATTAAGTTCATATCTTCTCCTTTTATTTTTATTTATATTTAAAGATAGAAATGAAGAAGCGCTTTACGCGCTCTTCCCAAATTGGTATTCAACAAATACCAGTTTGTCTACTACCATGTCAATCCCATATTTTGGGATCAACAACCCGATTTCATTTTCTATCATTTTCTTCGGTACTTTGCTTTTGAACAAATTTTTGATTCTTTCAATTTCCTGTTCCATAATTAACTTCCTCCTTTGAATTTAATAGATACTATATCTATTTCTATATGAAGAAGTTGAATATACAAAAAAAGAAAAAAGGGGTTGTTACACCCCTTGTGCTCCAAAATTTGGAAGCTCTTTCTGGACTTGAGCAAGAATCTGTTCAACATCCACTCCTCTTCCATAGTTATTGATTGCAGAGAGAAGATCTTCTTCTTCAAGAAAACCTAGTTGAACACCTCTTAACATTGCAACCATTTTTGTTAGATCCTCTCTACAAACATCCTTATACAACATCCAGATTTTACTACCATAGATGTTCAGAGTATCAAGCATCATTAAAGACCCGAGTCCGCCGAAAAAATCATCCGGATCGATTTTTCCAGCCCTTGTGAGTAAATCTAGAGTGACTCTAAAAGCACCTGGATTTCCTTCTGCTACTTTTATAACAGCATCTTGAAATGAATCTGTTCCTACAATTCTTGTATTTTTGTTCATAACTCCTCCTTTTATTTTTGATATTATATTATTTCTATATAAGATTGAAGAATAATAAAAAATAAAGATCGGCAAGATCTATTGCTAAATCTTGCCGATATTTTTAATAGTCTATATACTCTTTTAACTGTCTATTTCTATTAAAGGAACTTTCATCTGTATCTCTTACAAAAACATCATCATTTAAACGATTTAACGCGGCTTCACTAATACAATCATCAAATCTTGTTTTCAACATTAAATCAACAACATCTTTGTACCCTTTTTTAGATTTCATTTAGTTCTCCTTTATTAGTTTTTTGCTGATATCAAACTTTAGTATTAACTTTAAAACCTTTGATTTTCATCTTTCTACATTTTTCAAATACACCATTTAAATTATTATTTTTATTTTCTCTAATAATTTCAATAACATCACTATCAGGTAATAAATATTGTAATGCTTCAATTGAAGCTACAACTAAATCTTTATCAGTTTCTTCAATTAATATTTCTTTCCAGAATTGAACAGCTCTTTCAATTCTATGATCAATAGGTTTAAATTTTCTACCTTTTAGCGGCATATGATTTGGATTTTCTTCTAATGAAAGCATAGGTAAATCATGAACATTTATTTTACCAGATGGACTTTTTTCAAACAATGAATGTACAAAATCACCAAAAGCATCTATAGGACTATATTCTTTTGATCTACTATCTCCTGGTGAAGGAATTATAACTGGTTCTATTTCATAATCACTGATGCTATTTATAAAACTTCTTAACTTATATGTATCACATTCATCTTTCTTTGGACATATTTCACATTTTTCTATATCCATTTTATCCCTCCGTTAATTCATAAAATATTGAATGACAATTTGGACAACTGAATAGTTGTTTATTATCATATACTACATTCATACTTCTATAATCTAATTTACCGTGAGAGTATTGACCTCTACTTACTAATTCTATTAGTGGTTCTCCTTTCTCTTTACATACTGGACACTGAAATTTTTCTCTGTCCATTATTCCTCCTCTAATTCATCATGTGACGACTAAATAACATATCGTCAATTTTAATATTTTTAATTTTTCCATCTGACTTAAAAGTATAGTGTCTCTGATACTTTAACAGATCATTTTGAATGTATTTTCCTTGTTCAGAAAGTGACATATTTTCAAATTTTCTTCTTTCCAGATCCATTCCTGTTTTGATTAAATCTTTAAAGTCCTCTTTTATAGGATTATAACCAATTACAGTAACATATCTTTTGAATATTTTTTCAAGTTCTTCATCAGATTTTGCCGAATCAAATTGTCCAAGAATAATATAGAAGAAACTATTTAAAAAATTAAGATGGGATTTTCTCATTTTACTACAATCCAATCCACCTTCTTCTTCTAGTTTTATAAGTTGTTTAAGTCTTTTTTGATTCATTTTTTCTCCATTAATTTAAAAGCAACATAAACCCAACCAATAATGAAAACAATTATTCCAACAGGTATTAAAATATCATAAATTAATATTTTAGATGTTATAGCTACTATCTGTGTAATTATAATGATCGTTGTTATTATTGGAAGTATAAGCATTATTCTTCCTATCCATCTTTTCATTTTTTCTCCTTTAAGAAGCATATGCTAAATGTAACCATGAATCTGATAAATATGGATTTGAAGTTCCTGATGTTCTTATAGCACTATATTTAGATGTATTTGCAACAGCAGCTGTATATACAACTGTATATGTATATGAATAATATGTTTGCATTGAAGATCTATATCGATCTCCAGTGACTTCTCCATTTTCAATCACTCTATAATGAATATGACTACAATGAGGACATTTAATTTCATGATTTCCATTTAATCCAAAATCAAGCTTAGCTATAAAATCTTTACCACAACCATGACAATATAGATCAGTTGGAACTATCATTATTTCTCCTTTTTATCGGCAAGATCTTTAAATTAGATCTTGCCGATATTGATTTATTCTCCTTGAACCATTACTACTTTAAGTAATCTTTCTAAAATCATACTTATATGTGAACCAATCGATAAATCATCTTCTGCTATTTCTTCAACTCGTAAACCATCACAATATACTACAAATTTTAGCTTTCTCCATTCAAATATAACTGATTCTTTATTAATAGCTATTATTGTTACAGATTCTGGATATGGTATACTTTTAATAACTAAAGTAATAATTTTTTCTGGTGTTCTGATCATTTATTTTTCTCCTTACTGATGATTTTCCATAAATTCATGAATTGTATCTCTTGCTAAACTTAAAGCATCTGGATGTGCATCTCCAGAACTAATAACTAAATTTAATAAATCATAAATTGGTTCTAATAATCCATTAATATCATTTAACAAATCAATTTTTTCCTCTGAACATTTTCCTTTTTGTTTTACTGGTACTACACCATCTGGTTTCATATTATTTCTCCTTTTTACATTCTGTTATTATTGATAATTCTAAATTAAGTAGATCAATTTCAGTTCTAAGAGCGTATACTCTTATATCTGTTGATAATAAATCATTATTTTTAATTGTTGTGATAAATTTTGACATTTTTTCTAATTCTGCTAATGTTTTCTCCATATGTTCCAGTGTCATTCTTCTTTCTCCTGTGGAATATTTGGAAGTCTAAACCACTCTTTTCTTTCATCATTAGCAGACCACATTGTTCCGTCATCACATAACGCATAAACAATAATTCCTGGATAACGTTCTTTTGAATTTGGTATATGTACACAAAACATTTGTATTGGCTTTCTCATATTTTCTCCTTTTTATTAGTAAGATCTATTGCTAAATCTTGCCGATATTATTAATAAGTTCTAATAAACTCTAACATCTTATTTCCTGATTTAAAGCAAATACATGTTTTACTACCCATTGGTATTCTTCTATTAATTAAATACACAGGACATTTATTATTACATGAACCATGTTCACTACAACAAATTTCAAACAATTCTTCAGCTAATTCATCATCTGTTATTTCTTCTTTCTTTATTACTTTCATTAAAAGATGTACCATTTTATTTCTCCTTATTCATAGAATTTTATTTTCTTCCAGTTCTTTTTTCTTTTTCCTATAAATGGTGGATCATATTGTTTTACAGCTTTATATTCAATTTCAATAACTTCTTGTTTAAGTTTAGTAGTATCTCCATCATGTTCAATATCTTTCTCCCTAATTCTTCTAACTATAACTTCTGGAGAAATTTCTAATACTATATATTCATTTTTACTTACAATGAGATCCTTTTTTATTGATTCTTGAATACATTTTACAAGAGGTCCCATATTTGATTCTAATTTTTTAACATCTATTTCTTCACCATTGTCATCTACGATAAGAGTTTTCATTTGAACCTTCTTTTTATTTTTATATTATAGTAAATTAAATATATTGCAGAACAAACCATTGCACCTACATAAATATACCAATATTCTTTAAGAAATTCAATTCTCCAGATAGTGTATTCTATTAACCAGTCTATCATATGTTTCTCCTTTTTAAAATAGTTTTTCTAAGTTGAGTAATTTTATTATTATCATACTATATATTGCTCCTATAATAAATGCTAAAAAACCTATCCAAAAACCATATTCAAAACAATTAGTACTTAATATTGAAATTGGAAATAATATCATTATAAGTCCTATGTGATTTCTCATTTGTTTCTCCTTTTGTTTTTAAAATTAAAATAAAGCTGGAAAATTCCAACTTTATTATTCTATATTATTTCTATATGAAATCAAGAAAAAATAAAAACAAAAAGAGTCTGGATATGTTAACGCTCATATCCAGATTTCGTTAGTAAGTGTAATTGATTGTGCCTGATTCAATCAATTACAGTCGCTTAACGCTTCTTTCTATTATTATAATTTCTATATGAAATGTTTAAAAACAAAAACAGAAATCCGGGTTGCCCCGAATTCCTGTTTCCATCAAATCAAATCACTGTTCTATATATTATTATAATTTCTATATGAAAAGCTTGAAAACAAAAAAAAGTTGATCGGCAAGATCTATTGCTAAATCTTGCCGATAATTATTTATTTATTAAATGTGGTTGGGAGTTCATTAATTTTATCGCTAATAAATGCTCCATCTTTAAAAAACCATAATATTAATGTTGTTCTATGAATTTTAGAATTTTCTAAATCATACAAATATTTTGCTTCTTTTTTAGACAGATCAGATAGATAATTAGATAAGTTTGTTGATTGTTTCATATTATCTAAACTACCAGCAATTGTCACCTCAGATGATTTTGATAATTTATATCGAGCATTTTTAATTATACTAATATTCTCTTTTAAACTTACAATTTCAATATGTGTTGATCTCAACTTTGGATAATCATTAATTCCTGAAATTATACATATTGTAAAAATTGCTAATGAAATAATTAATACAAAACTTGATACCATATACCAAGCAGTATCATCATGATAATTTTTCTTGTTTATTTTTCTATAAACAGATATACTAACCATTACTATAATTGCTAAAATACTTAAATAAAGATAGAACATATTTTTTAACTACCTCCTTTTGAATTTTTTATTACCTATATAATTTCTATATATAATCTTTGAAAAAATAAATTTATAATACTATATAACTCTACAACTACTCACATATGATCACGGTTTCCCTATGGGGTATTTTGGAAAACCCTTTATATTTTTTCAAGGATAGAAAATACAGAACTATAATCTTAGATAGTATGATATTAAATTTTTTAATGATTCTATTGTAGCTTCTCTTTTAGAAGCATAGGCTTAATTTTCTGGTTGATTTTCCAGGAATAGTTTTAGTAGTAGTTTCTGGAGTTCAATTTCCAGAGAATGTTTGTTTGGAATAATATAATAAATATATAGGAGGAAAATTTTTATGGCTGATCAAGTAACTCCGACTCAAGAACGTTATATTGATCCATATATGCAACGGATTTTCGATTTCGATACCGTTGATGCTAAAGTGTATTTATCTCGTGCAACAAACATGTTGCTTAAGTCCATTGGTAACAATCTAGTTCTCGATGGATTCGATATAGAAAATCCAACGATTACCTCAAACACAATCATATCAGTTGATGTTAATCCTGGACTAGCTATACAAGATTATGTACTTTGTGAAAATTTAGCAGGAACTGGTGTTATACCAAAAGTAACATTGAGTATGGATGTTGCTGGTTTAACTGATACAACTGTTGGATTAGCTCATATAGGGGTTTTTCTTGATTATCAATTTTTACATACTGTGAACAGGAATGATTTTGTATTAAGAATGTATCATGTACCAGCATCTGGATTTGGATTAACTCCAGCTGGTTTCAGTGCACCAAGAAGTGCTACACTTATTGGTATTATATGTTATACAAAAGATCCTGTAACAGGATATGTAACATATGCATGGGTTCTTCCAGAATTAGTTGGTGGAGTACCTGATTATGAAAACTGGCCATCTCTATTAGCTGAGACTGTAACTTTTTATCTGAAAGGATGGAAAGAACATTATCCTCATATCAATTTTCATGATCTGGTTAAATTTATAGGTGGATATGAAGGTTGGGTAAGTGGTCCAGATTCAGCAATTGATGAAAGTATTGCTGTTTTTGATGGTACAAGTGGTAAACTAATTAAGATGATTGAACGTAATGTAAGAGTTATTCCAGATTGTTCACTTGGAATCAATGTAGAAGTTCCTTGTGATAATGTTCTTGGAACTGATGGTAATATATATCGGTGTAGAGTTTCACACACATCTGTCGATGAAGTTTTACCAACTAGTGAAGTTACAAATCTTGGTCAAGGGTATCGTTGTAAATTAGCTCATACTGCAGCAGCTATTAATGAGCCAGGTGTTGGTGCTAATTGGGCAACTTATTGGACAGTAAAAATAAGTGTTGCTGGTCCAGCTTGGGTTTCTGGAACAGATTATATAATTACTGGAAATCGGCCGATAACTGGAAATTTTATTGATCCTGAAACATTACATGAAGAGTGGACAAAATACTGGGATAGAAACTATGATAAATTAACAGCTGATGTTTGGACCGCTGGAAGACCTTATATAACAAATATGGATTCTATTATGGAGATGACTATCGGCAACTCAGAAGTTCATCTTAAAAAATATTGTGCAAATATAGAACCATATAGTGGTTTCGATACAAATTTTTGGAATGCAGAACGTCAATATCGTCCAGCTATGATAACTGGTGATTTAGTAACTATGGGTTTTGATTATTCTTATGGTTATAATTGGATACATTGTGGACCTCCAAATACTATTATTGATAATATCATGGGGTGGGAACCATATAATGCTCTTATGATTTGGAATCATAAAACACAAGAGGCTTGGGATACATTTCCTGTTCAATATGGTATTGTATGTGAAAATCAAAATTATGCTACAAATTCATGGGTATTTCCAATAGCAATATCTGGTTGGCAAACTGAAGCTGGTCAGTCTGAAATTGAAGGACAAGATGGAGTTTGTTATCGTTGTATTAAAGATCATACTTCAGATCCAACAAATAGGCCATTTAGTGGTGCTACACATAATGGGCCTGGTACAGTTTCAAATTTAGCTAATAGTCCTAATGTTGTTGGAGTTGGTACTCAATTTCTTTCAGATTTTTATATGAATCATACTATAGTAATTGACGGTGAATATCATTTTATTGCACATGTAACTGATGATACAAATCTTATCACAGGCATTCCATCTGAACTTGGTGATACATGGTCGACAACACCAATATCATTAGCCCACACCAATGTAGCATATGAAGTGTGTGATTGGAATGAATTTTGGGCAAAAGGTGGTGGAGCTGGAATGAATCCTTGGGCTAATGGTAGATTTTATCAGTCCAGAGGAACTTCTAATAGTTTTATAAATATTGCTTTTCATGGTATATCCATGAGTTATGGTCAATTTGGTATGGGTCAGTTAAGACCCTTTTATGGTGAATGTAGATATATGGGTGGTTCTTATGCAAACACTCATTATGGAGATGATACAGGCAACAAACCTCTTGGTTGGGGTTCTATGAGAGTTGCTATGTGTTTTATGGCTGAAAGTAATTTATATGAAGATGGTTGGGAAGGCAAACCAGGAACTATTCCTGTAACTGAAGGGACAGTTTATGGATTTTATGCTAAAGCATTTGATGGTGGAGCATTTAAATATTCTTTCTGGGGACAAAATCAACTTTATATTGGTAAGACTGATACTTCTTATACTGGTCAACTAGCAGCAATATATGCAAAATATGAAAAATCTTGTCGATTAAATGAAACAATAATAGGTGTTTTTGCAGTAGCAGGAGATATTCCACAAGAGTTAGTAACACCAGCTAATGATTCAAATTTTTCTTGGAATCCAACAGATTGGGTAAATGATACTCTTGTAGAATGTGTATGTCATCCTGGTACTGAAGAAGTTCCACCACTTCCATGGCAACAAAGTTATCTTCGCTGTGTATCTTCTGCAGCTGGACAATATGGTCATTTACCAGCGGCAAATTTTCCAGTAGAAGGAATAACATTAGTTACTAATGGTGGATTAACATATAGATGTATAAGACCTTACACATCTACTTTAGATACTGAACCTGGAGTTGGAGCAAGTTGGGCATCATATTGGGAGTTATTTCCTGATTGGGATATTGGTATAGATTATGTTTTTGGAGATTTTATAGTTAAAGGTTCTGTTAATGTATATAAATGTATATTAGCTCACACTTCAGCCGCTATTACGGAACCTGGAGTTGGTGCAAGTTGGTCTGTGTGTTGGAAATATGCTGGAGTTACAACAGTATCACCTTGGGTTGAATGGATAAGATATAATACAGGTGGATTTACATATATAACAACATTTTATGTTCAAGCATTAACACTAGGAACAAGTTGGCAGTTAAGATGTGGTACACAAATAATAGGAATAATAAATTCTACAGGAAGTTATGAAATTACTTGGGATGCAATATCTACAGGTGATTTTTCAATTATTTCAAATAACGTTTCAACATTAGATATTTTACAACCATTATCATTAAAAGAAATTAATGAAGTTCCTGGTGCTAGTAGTGCTATAGCATTACAAGCTGTTGCTACTGATACAATAAATAGTTCACAAACTATATTTGGAGCAGTTTGCATAACAAACTCACATACTGAAAGAGGTATGAGATCAGCTGCTGTGCTTGGAATGACTACATGGTATGGAAGTAGATATGTTTTAGGAACAGATTCATCCACAGTTTTAGGAACAGATGGGGCAATATATGTATGTAAAATAACTCATAGATCAAATGTGGGATATTTGTATGGTGGTTATAGTCACAATCAACCTTCTGCTGGTTTTTGGTGGGAAGATTTTTGGAGAGTTTTTATTAATATTTGGAATACTGGTTGGCATTATACTGTTGATACTTCTGTTATCGAATCTGGTGAAATTTATACATGTATATTAGAACATACTGCAGATTCAACTAGTGAACCAGGTGTTGGTCTTGATTGGGCATTATATTGGAGTGATGAAGGACCAGTTACCACATTACCGTGGGCAGCAAATACAGATTATGTTGCTAAATCTTATGAATGTACAACAAAACACACTTCAACAGATGATGATAGACCAATAACTGGTATAAATTGGGCAACGTATTGGACATTAGATACTAGTGCATTTGCTACTGGTAACGTTTGGGTTAAAAATAGAAGATATGTAGATATAGGTCCAACAGTAATAACTGGACAACAAAGTATAGTTGACGTTCAACAAGAAGATGCATCACCAAGTGCTAATACTGGGGATGATTGTACTGTAACTAGTTATTATGCAAATGCTATACCTGGTGGAAGAAGAGTATTTTCTTATTATGGTGGTGATCCCATATATATAGATAGAGAAACAGCAGCTAACAGAGAAATTGATGCTGCGATTTTTGCCGATTATACATATCCAACAAGAGAAGCAATAGTTCAGTGTGGTGCTGTAACACAATCCATAGATATTGGTGGTTCTCCGAATTATAATTCATATGGACATATTATTGGTACACTTGGATTAGTAACAAATACGTTTAACGGCAAATTATCTTTATATGGTCTTGAAGGAAGATGTGATGGTAAAGGATTAAATGTTAGCGCTTGGAATATTGGTGTATTTGGTATGGCTAATTGGACTAATCCAATTTATGATGATAGTTTTGATGAAAATTATTATAAAGTTTTTACAACAGCTGATGTAGATGTAGTAGCTGATACAATAACTTTTATAGATGGACATGGGAAAGTAGATGGTGATATTGTTGAATTTACTGTTGAAGCTGGAACTTTACCTTTAGGTTTATCAATAGATTCAATTTATACAGTTTTAAATAGTACACCAACAACATTACAAGTTGGTTATGGTTCAACAGTTCTTCCACTTGTAAGTGTTGGTACAACTGGTCCTTTTAGAATGTATCTGGGAAGATCTGCACCAATGTTAACATATGGAGTTCAAAGTAGAACATATATGATTAATGATGATGGATCAGAATATTCAACTAACTTTAATAATAATTTTGCGATAAATACATGTTTTGCAGCTATGAAAGCTGTAGGTGGTTGGATGCAATATACTTTATCCGGTTATGATCCAATTATGTTAACATCTGGAGATTATGTTATAGGTACAGATTCAGATTATGTTTTAACTGGTGGTACTATTTATAGATGTAAGATAAATCATAAAGCTGGAGGAATGTTTGGTGATCAGGAAGCTCCTGGTCAAATGTTTGGATTTTTATATTGGAGTCCAGTGACAGATGCTTCTGGTCCAGTGACTGCTCCTGCTTGGTTAAAAGGTAAAGATTATAAAGCAAATTATTATAAATGTACAACAACACATACTTCATCATATGATGATCGACCAGTAAATGGTGTAGATTGGGCAGGATATTGGACGAAAGAATATATTTATACACCCATGGGTGAAGATCATATTTGGTATGAAGGAAAAAGTTATAGAGGACAAGTAACAATGGCATATACTGGATTCCATGTGGATCAAGTTGGTGGTGGTGCCTTAGTTGTTAATGGAGTAACACCCGGTTCAGTAAATACTGGATGGGTGGAAGTTCGAGTTGATAGTGGTATCGGTTGGATACCTTATTGGTCAACAGGAGCTGTAGCAACAAGTGGAACTTCTGGAACAGGTGGAACATCAGGTACAAGTACAAGTGGTACTTCAGGTACAAGTACAAGTGGAAGTTCTGGAACAAGTACATCTGGTTCATCTGGAACAAGTACAAGTGGTACTTCTGGAAGTAGTAGTGATATAGATTTAACTGAAGGTAATTGGTATCTTGGAACTGGTTGGAGTATAGGTAGTTTAATAAAAGTTTCAGCAACAAGTTCTGGAATGGCTTGGTCTAATGATCATGTTCCGACTATTGGAGAAACTTATACAGCCACAGTAGTGTGTGATTCATATGATGCTGGAGGTGGTCTTGGAATTTATTGGAACTATGGTGGGATATGTGGATCAAATGGTATAGCACTTCATGCTGGAACAAATACACGTACTGGAGTGGCAACATCAGGAAACACAGCTTTCTTCTTCCCACTTAATGATGCGTGTACAGCTACAATTTCACGTATTAATATAACAACAGGAACGAGTGGAAGTAGTGGAACATCTGGAACAAGTACATCTGGTTCATCTGGAACAAGTACAAGTGGAACATCTGGAACAAGTACAAGTGGAACTTCTGGAAGTAGTAGTAATGTATCTTTAGATGTAAGTAATTGGTTAACTGCTATTGGTTGGACTGCAGATGGTACTTATTTAACAAAAGCATCAGCAACTGGGTCTGAAATGACTTGGGCTAATGATCATATTGCAACTCCTGGACAAACTTATACAGTAGAGGTTGTATGTGATTCATATAGTGCTGGAGGTGGTCTTGGAATTTATTGGAACTATGCAGGATTATGTGGTTCAAATGGTACACCACTTCATACTGGAACAAATACAGTTACTGGAGTGGCAACAGGAACAGTGTCACCACTTTTCTTCCCACTTAATGATGCGTGTACAGCTGTAATTTCACGTATCACTATAACAGTTGGAACATCAGGCACAAGTGGAAGTAGTGGAACATCTGGAACAAGTACGAGTGGAACATCTGGAACAAGTACAAGTGGAACATCTGGAACAAGTACAAGTGGAACTTCTGGTGCAGATTCAGTATCACTTGAAGCATCAAATTGGTTAGCTGGTGTTGGATGGACATATGGTACTACATTATCAAAAACTGCAGGTGTTGAAGGTGATTTAATTTATGCTAATGATCATATAGCAAGTGCAGGATCTTCATATACAGTTACAGTTATTGCTGATTCATACACTACTGGTGAAAGTTTAGGTATTTATTGGAATCTTGGTGGATTATGTGGTGTGAATGGTAAACCACTTGTTGCTGGAACAAATTCAGCAACTGGAACAGCATCAACAAATGGATCAGTATTATTTTTTCCATTCGGTACAGGATGCGCATGTGTAATTAGTTCAATTACAGTACATCAAAATTAAAAAATAGAATATCGGCAAGATCTATTTCTAGATCTTGCCGATTATTTTAAAAGAAAATGAAAAGAGAGGAAATATAAATGAATGTAACAATAGAAAATATTTACTTAATCAAAACAACATTATCAAGAATTATAACTATGTTAGAAAATGAAAGAAATTTATCTATTAGAGATTCACACGCATTAGTTAGAGATCTTAAAATTATTGAATCAGAATTTGGAATGATTGAAGAGACTAAAAACAAGATAATCAACAAATATTCAATTTCACAAGGTAGTACTGAACCTAATATACCTCTAGAAAATATGAGAGAATATCAAAGAGAATTCAAAGAGTTATTAAGTACTGTTATGGATCTTAATTTAATGACTTTTGATATTGCTGTTTTTAAATATGCTAAATTTTTATCACCATTAGATATAAAAAGTCTAAGTCCTTTAATTAATAATTTTAAAAATAGTCTAGTCCCATCTAAACCCATAAAGGTTGTGTTTGGACAGATAAGAGAATCAAAAGTATTCTTTGAAAAAATTGTTTTTGGAAATTTTGATTTCATATCTTCTATGAAGTTTTTTCAGATAATAGAAGAAACAGATAGATATCAAAACTCAATTGAACAACATAGATTAAATTTAATTGATTCAATTTTAAGAGGACTTCCAGAATTAACTGAAGAAACTCCTAAAGATGTTAAAGATAAAATTTTAGAAAAGAGAAATGAATTTAATATGAAATTTACAGACTATTTATTACAAGAAATTGAAATTAATATTCCATCATTTTCTCTTGAAGAGTTTGAAAGATTAAATATAAAAGTTTCACCATTAGAATATTATAATCTGGATTATATGATGGAGAATTAAATATTTAAAGAATTAAATGGAGGAAGGTATGGCAGATCAAGCAACTCCAATTCAAGAACGATATATTGATCCTTATATGCAAAGAATTTTTGATTATGACACTACAGATTCGAGAGTATTTATATCACGGGTAACAAATCTATTACTTAAATCTGTTGGGAATAATATTGTTTTATTCGGACTCGAGCCAATAAATTTAAGACCCACTATTTCAGATCCACCATCATCAATCATATCTGTAGATATCACTTCAGGATTAGCTATACAAGATTATGTACTTTGTGATAATTTATCTGGAGTTGGGATTGAACCTAATATAACTTTAACTATGGATGTTGCAGGATTAGATGATACAACTGTTGGTGGTGCATATCTTGGAATTTGGATAAATTATCAATTTTTAGAATCAATGGAATCTAATCCTTTTATTTTAAAAATGTATCATGTAAATTCTGATGGTTCTGGGGTGAATCCAGCTGGATTTGATCCATTAAAAAATTGTACATTAGTTGCAATTTTAGGTTTTACAAAAATAGGTGGTGTTGTTACTGACGTGTGGAGTTTACCAGCAGTAGTTGATTATCAACATTGGCCTACTTTATTAGTTGGTTCAACAACTTATTATTTAAGAGGTTGGGAAAATTCAAATCTTAATACTAATGAAATTATAAGATATGTATGTGGTGAAGAAGGATATGTTAAAGGTCCAGATATAGTAGTTGATGGAAGTATAGCTTTATTCGATGGAACAACAGGTCAAATTATTAAAGACAGTGGGTTAACTCCAGTTTTTGGAGATGTATATGGACCAACAGGTTCTACAACAGGACATATTGCTATATTTGATGATAACACTGGTAAATTATTAGCTGATGGTGGATTAGTACCAGATGGAGATGTGATCGGTCCTAGTTCATCTGTTACTGGAAATTTAGCTATTTTTGGAGATACATCAGGAAAGTTAATTTCAGATGGTGGTTCAATACCAACTGGAGATGTAGTTGGTCCAATGGGATCAGTTGCAGGACACTTGGCAGTATTTGATGATGTAACAGGTAAAGTAATTTCAGATGGTGGACCAGTTCCAGTTAGTGTTGGAGATGTGGTTGGACCAGTAGGTGGAGCAGATGATAGTCATTTAGTTTTATTTGATGGATTAACTGGAAAATTGATTAAAGATGGTGGTCCAGTTCCATCTGGTTTAGGAGATGTTATTGGTCCTACAGGTTGTACTCCAGGAAATTTAGCTGTATTTAATGATGCGACTGGTAAGATATTAGCTGATGGTGGATCATTACCTATTTTTGGTGATGTTGTTGGTCCTGCATCATCTAGTGATGGTAATTTAGTTTTATTTGATGGAATATCTGGTAAATTAGTTAAAGATGGTGGTGCAATGCCAATTGGAGATGTAGTTGGACCAGCGGCAGCAACCCCAGGAAATTTAGCTGTATTTAGTGATATAACTGGTAAAGTATTAGTTGATGGTGGAGCATTACCAGTTAGTCTTGGAGATGTGGTTGGACCTGGTGTGGCTATTAGTGATCATATTGTTTTATTTAGTGGAACAACTGGTAAACTAATAAAAGATGGTGGAGCACTACCAGCTGGTTTAGGAGATGTAGTTGGACCAGCAACTGCTATATCAGGACATTTAGCTGTATTTAGTGGAACAACTGGTAAATTAATAGTTGATGGTGGGGCTGTACCATCTGGTTTAACTAGACTTATACCAGATCAATCTGCTGGTGTTCTTCCTGCAAGTACTGTTCGAGGAACTGATGGACTTTATTATCGTTGTAGGGTCGCACATTCAGCTCTTGCCGCTAATCGGCCGATAACTGGTGCTGCATTAGATACAATAACTCTTAAACCTGAATGGAAAAAGTATTGGGATGTTGATTCATCTCTTACAACAGCTCCAACTTGGGTTTCTGGAACATATTATGTAACAAATATGGATTCAATTTTTGATTTAACTACTGGAAATACTTTTATTCATTTAAAGAAATATGGTGCAACTATTGATCCATATAATACTTTCTGTTCAACATTTTATGATGGTTCAGATGATATACATACTAAGTTAGTTGTTGGTGATATAAATATTCTGGGAACTAATAGAAGTTATAATTATACATTTATTCATCTTGGTCCACATTCAAATAAAGATAATGTTGAAGATGTTTATAAAGGTGACACAGGATTAATGGTTTGGAATCATCCTGATCCAACAAAATTAGAAGATTGGTTTCGTTGGTATCAGAGTGGTATAATAGTTGAAAATCAAAATTATACAACAGTACAATATCACCAAAATTTTGGTTTACAAGCTTGGTCTACAGAAGCTGGTCAGTCTGAAGTTAAAGGAACTGATAATAATGAAACTGGTTATAGATGTATTTTAACACATGTTGCTGCAACAAATAATAGACCAACTACTGGTACATATTGGGCAACATATTGGGAAGTTGGTGGTGGGTGTGGTCAAAATCAGTGGGTTTCAGGAACAACATATCAAGCTAAAGGAACTGCTCGTGGAGATTCTTATGGTGTTTATGGTATGGCCGCTGGTTATGGTACAGAAGGAAATTATACAGGTGTATTAGGTGATTCTTGGTATCTTGGTGGTTCATATGCATATCCAAAAGGTGTATATACTGCTCCTGAAGTAAATGGTTGGAATGCTAATAGAATGGCCATAGGTGTTGCTGGTAGAACTAGAATTTATCAAGATGGTTGGGAAGCTCATGATGGAACAGTTCCAGTAACTACAGGTTCTATGTATGCATTTTACGCTCACGCCGCTATTGGTGGACAATATAAATATTCTTTTTATGGTAAAGATCAACTTTATATAGAAAAAACTTATGAAGCGGTTTATCCACAGAATTCAGCAATATATAGTGTTTATCAATCAAACTTTTCAGCTTCATCAGAAAATTCAAGTATATCAGGATTTATATCAAATAATCCTTCTGAAGTGTTTGTTAATGATGGTGATAGGTATGGTAATGTTGGTGGAACTTTTACATGGATAAGACGTACATTATCTGTTTTTGCACAGACAGGTTCATATCCAACTAGTTATATTAATGCAGCGGCAAGCGCGTCTAATCAATATGCTGAACTTCCAGTATTAAGCGCTCCAATGCAAACTGGACATACTTATAAAATATTAGTTGATGTTGCTAGTATAGTATCAACATGGACTATAAGATCTTTTGATGGTACACAAACTATTGGAACAATATCAGCAAATGGAAGTTTTCGATTTGATTGGACATGTTTAAGTACAAATTCAGTTATTGGTTTAGATATAATGAGAGAAGGAAAAGGAGAATATGGGGCTGGAGGTACATTATCTGCTAGTGGAGGTGGAGGTTCTGGTTTTACTGGAACTTATACTGTGTCTGGTGGTAATATTTCATCTGTCACAATAACAAATTCTGGATCTGGTTATACTTCTATACCAACTATTGTATTATCTGGTGGTGGTAGTGCAGTAATAACTGCTAGAGTTTCACCAGGTGGATTTCGTATAGTATCTGGTTCAAGTTCATCTCGAGCTCAATTTTCTAATTTTTCTAGTAAAGAAGTTGTTACAGCAGTATCAACATCAGTAATGTCTGGTGTTAAAGGTTCTGTTACAGATGGTGTTGATAATTCACATCATATGGTTGGAGTAAAAGGTAGTTGTATTTCTATAGCTGAAAATTATCCATCTTTACAATTACAAGGTGTTTATGGTAATACTCAGTGGAGTGGATCAACAACAGTTTTAGGAAGTGATGGTATTACTGTTTATAGATGTAAATTATCTCATGTATCAGCAACAATTAATAGACCATATTCTGGAGCAAATTGGGCAACATATTGGGAAACAGAAACTACTCCAGGAACAGGTGCTGTTGCATGGGTATTAGGTAGAAGATATGTTGTTTATGGTCCTGCTTTAGTTACAGGTATTCAAGCATCTACAAAAGTTTATCAAGTTGATGGAGCAACAGCTAATAGTTCTTATCGTAGCTGTAATATTGCAGCTGCATTTTATGCTGAACCATGTATTGGTGGATCGGCAAAATATTCACTTGTTGGTTATGATCCTATAAAAATATATGATTATGAAGGTTATCCAGCTGGAACACAATCGGTATCAATAACTGGTAAACGTGTAGCTCCTGCAGCAGCTGTGGTAGGGAGTGTAGTAGGTACTGGACCTGGTCAAAATGCTGGATGGATTAAAGCTGTTATTACACCAGGAGATGGACCAGCACCAGGTGTTGCCGTTAATGGGTGGATACCATATTGGACAACTGTTTCTCCCACTGGACCTTAATTGAAAGGAGAAAGTATTATGGCCGATGAAAAAATTAAACAAGAAAATCCTTCTGATTTAATAAAAAAACATAAAGAATTAGAAGATAGATTAAAAGCTGGATTAAAGAAAAATGATCAATTTATTGTTGATTATAAAAAACAAGTAAAAAAGTTGTAAATAGAAAAGGAGAAACAGACAAATGGCTACAATTAAAATCTTTGAATTAGAACAAGCAAAAAATAGTGTAGAGACTCTTAAGACTTATAAATTAAATACAACACAATGGTATTGGTTGGGTAGAATTTCTCAATTTCTCAACAATGAAATCACCGCTTTTGACGAAGCAAATATGGAATTATATAAAAAATATGGACAATATATTGAAGTTGAATCTTATTTATTTACTACACAAAATCTTAATATATTTATTGATCATATTAGGAGTGATGTGAACAAGATAAATGAGTTAGAAAAGTATGCAAAGAAACATATTGGAAATAATATTTATATAACTCCAGAGAATATGAAAGATTTTAATAAAGAACAGAAACAATTATTTGAACAAGACATTCAAATACCAATTAAACCTTTAAAAATATCTATTCTTGAAGGAATAGAGGGTCTTACAGGTGTCTCAAGTTCACTGATGGTGTTTTTTGAAGAGCCATCCGATTAATTAAATATATTTTATTGGAGGAGAATTAAACCTCTCCTCCAACTATTTTTAAATGGAGGAAATTTATGAACACTCCACCTGCTGGTGATGATTATAAAAAATTATTACAATATTTTAGTTCTTTAAAAGTATCAGCTCAAGATCAACCAGATTTAACAGTTAAAGTTTCTGGTGGTATATTTACTAAACAAACATCTAATGGTCTTGAATATATTAATTGTGTTGGTGGAATTTCCCCATCAGTGTCAACACCTGGGCATGGTAAATCACAAGTTGTTGTTATTACATTAGATGAATCTGGGAATATTGCATTAGTATATGGAATTGAAGAAGTTAGTGATAATCCATCTTTTCCAAACATTTCAGTACTAAGACTTCCTTTAGCATTTGTGGTTATAAAATCTAGTACTATAAGAATAACTGATGAAATGATTTATGATGTAAGATCTATTTTTAATTCAAGTCATATTCATAAAAGTTTAACAGATACTAGTGATTTTAATTGTCATCCTATTGATGCAATTACAGGTTTAACTCAAGCACTTATAGACATTCATGGCACAAGTGGAACTTCAGGTTCATCTGGAAGATCAGGTTCTTCTGGAACAAGTGGAAGATCTGGTTCTTCAGGCACATCTGGAAGTTCTGGTACAAGTGGTTCTTCAGGTACTTCAGCTTCAAGTGGAACATCAGGTCGTTCTGGTAGTAGTGGAACAAGTGGTTCAAGTGGGACAACAGGTTCTTCTGGAAGTTCTGGAACATCAGGTTCTTCAGGAAGATCTGGTTCTTCGGGTTCATCTGGTCTTTCTGGAACATCAGGTAGTTCTGGAACAAGTGGAAGATCTGGTTCTTCAGGTACATCTGGTAGTTCAGGATCGTCAGGAAGTGCAGGAACATCAGGTTCATCTTCTACATCTGGTACATCTGGTAGTTCAGGTTCATCTGGGTCAAGTGGTTCATCAGGAACAAGTGCTTCATCTGGAACATCAGGTTCTTCTGGAAGTTCAGGTACATCTGGGTCAAGTGGTACAAGTGGTTCATCAGGAAGTTCTGGTTCATCAGGTTCTTCTGGTAGTTCTGGTACTTCAGGATCATCAGGTACTTCAGGTTCTTCAGGTAGTTCAGGTTCAAGTGGAACATCACCTCCTGGATTCACATCTGGAACAGATGGAACAAGTGGTTCAGATGGTACTTCAGGTAGTTCTGGAACAAGTGGGTCTTCAGGATCATCAGGTAGTTCAGGTTCAAGTGGTACATCACCTCCTGGATTTACATCTGGAACAGATGGAACTTCTGGAACATCTGGAAGTTCTGGTACAAGTGGTTCTTCAGGTCCTCCTGGAACATCAGGTTCTCCTGGAACATCAGGTAGTTCTGGTCCTGCTGGAACATCAGGTAGTTCTGGAACATCTGGTGCTGGTGGTGGTCTTTCAACAATTTGGATTGGTCAAGGAACTGGAACATCAGGTGTTAAAATTTCAACAGCGGGAACACTTGGAACAGATGCAGATTCATATTTACATGTTTATAGAACAACTGCTCATCCAGCATATTCAGGAGTTTCTCGTGGTTGTATTCATGGTGAGTGGACAGCTAATCTTATTGCAGATTCAATTCCATCAGCTGTTAGAGGTTATATTAAAAACAATTCTAATAATACTGGTAATACAACATATGGACATATGATAGGTTCTTTTGGTTGGGTTGAAGATACTGCAAATGGTGATATTTACGGTCTTGGTGTTGAAGGAAGAGTTGATGCTGCTGGAAAAGCAATGATGTATAATGGTTTTGAAAGTCAGGTTACTTGGACTGGGGCATCTGGATCATTTGGTAATAATGGAGTTATTGGAGCACAAGGTGCTTATGGATTTCATGGTATAGTAGCAATACATAATAGTGGTGGAAATGCTATTGCTCCTGGTGGAAATGGTTTAGTATCATTAATTAGACTTGAAAAAGCAGATTGTTTAGCTAATCCATATGGAGTAGGTCCATATAGTTTTTGGGCAGTTAGTGGTACACCTGCTGGTGCTGCAGCCGCAGCCGCAGATCCAATGAGATTAGATTGTAGTAATGGAACTATGGGAATTTTAATTGGCGCTGAATCAACAACACCATATATAAATCTTAGTAATGGAAGTAGTAATGCTTTAGGTGCAAGTGGATATGGTATAAGATATAGTGCTGGTGTAGTACAACTTAGAAATAGTGGTGGTTCTTGGGCAAATATAACATCAAGTTCTGATATTAATCTTAAAGAAAATATCACACCAATATCTAGTCAAATAGATGTTTTTGAAGCAGCAAAATCTATCAATGGTGTCTATTTTGATTGGAGAAAAGATATTGAATTTGCACAAGGTTATGGTGATAAAAGAACGATGGGTGTTTTAGCTCAAGAAGTTGAAAAAGTTTTGCCAGAACTTGTTAGTGAAATAGGTAATGGATATAAGTCTTTTAATTATGATGGTTTAACAGCCTTTTTGTTAGAAGTTAATAAGAGACTTATTGATGAGTTAGAAGATTTAAGAACAGAAGTGAATTTGTTAAAGGACAAAATAAAATAAAAACATTTTATCGGCAAGATCTTGTAATATAGATCTTGCCGATAATTTTAAAAGAAGAGAGGAAATATAAATGAACATAAGTTTAGGACAAGTTTGGATGATCAATCCAATATTGATGAAATTATATCAATTTAAAGATGAATTTGATGTGAAGACAAATTTTAAACTAGGTAGGAATATTAATGTAATTAATCCTGAATATAATTTAATTGAACAGACAAGAATATCTCTTATTAAAAAATTAGGTATAATAAATACTAATGAAGCTGGTGAACAGAGTATTGAAGTTCCAGCAGAGAAGAATCAACAATTTAAAGATGAATTTAATGAATTTCTAAAACAGGAAATAGAACTTAATTTATTACCTTTAGAAATATCTATTTTAAAAAATATTAAAGATTTAACATTAACACTTATTGAAGTATTTAATTTTAGACTTTTATTATCTGATTATGATTTAATTCAATTAGTATCAACATCAACAACTTATGGTCAATTAATTGAAAGTCGACCAGTTATAAATAAATTATTAAATGTTAATATTGAAATTGATACATCATCAAAACTATCTAAAACATTAATAATTTTAAACAAAATTTTTGATGAAATTGAAGAACATAGAAGACAATTAGCTCAAAATTATAATGTTGTTAATTGGCAACAAGATAATGCGCCGGAAAGAATTATGAATTTTAATAAAGATTTAAATTTTTATATGACTGAACAAAGAACTATTGAAATTCCAATTATTGATATTGAAAAATTAGCTTTCTTAAAACTTGATCCAATTGAGTTAGATAGTTTAAGTTACATGTTTGATATATCAACAATTTAAAAAGAAGTTTGTTTTAAATTTAATTAGAGGGAGGTCCTTCAACTATGAATGTGCCACCTTATGGTGATGATAATAGACGAAAAAATAGCCATTTTAGTACCCTTAAAGTGTCGGCACAACAACAGCCAAACTTATCAGTAAGGGTTTCCCCAGGTGGATTTTGGCACAATAGTGAATATGGCTTCACTTATTATGATTTTATTGGTGGTAGTACACCTGGTATTACACCACCAATTTCAGATGCTTATTGGGTAATTGTAGCTCTTAATGTTGTTAATGATCTCGTTGAAATTGAAACTATATATGGTCCAATTGCCCACCATTCACCACCTTTACCTCAAATTCCGATTGGAAGAATATCTCTTGCCGCTATCTATTTAGAGAGTACAGATCTCAAAATAACTGATGAAATGATTTATGATGTAAGAGCACTTTATCATACATTAGATGAATTAAATGGTGAGGATGGAACATCGGGGAGTTCAGGTAGTAGTGGAAGATCAGGAACAAGTGGTTCTTCAGGTACAAGTGGAAGACAAGGTACTTCTGGTACTTCATCAACATCTGTAACTTCGGGAACATCAGGAATAGGAACCTCTGGTACTTCTGGATCATCAGGAATTTCTGGAACATCAGGTCGTTCTGGTACTAGTGGAACCTCGGCAACATCAGTAACTTCTGGAACATCAGGTAGAACAGGTTCTTCAGGTACATCCGGTTCTTCTGGTCGTTCTGGTACTTCAGGTCGTTCTGGAACAAGTGGAACATCTGGAAGTAGTGGTTCATCTGGAACTTCAGGAAAAAAAGGTGATGTAGGAACTTCTGGAACAGGTGGAACTTCAGGATCATCAGGTAGTTCAGGTAGTAGCGGTTCAAGTGGTAGTAGTGGTACTTCTGCAACATCAGTAACATCTGGAACTTCAGGTTCTAATGGTACTTCAGGGTCTTCTGGAACAAGTGGAAGCTCTGGAACAAGTGGTTCATCTGGTACAAGTGGAACTTCAGGTACATCTGGTTCTGATGGTTCTTCTGGTACATCTGGTAGTAGTGGAACAAGTGGAAGCTCTGGAACATCAGGAAGTTCAGGTACAAGTGGTTCTGATGGAACGTCTGGAACTTCAGGTTCTGATGGCACATCAGGTAGTTCTGGTACAAGCGGTATAGATGGATCATCTGGAACAAGTGGTATAGATGGCACATCAGGTACGTCAGGTTCTGATGGAACTTCAGGTAGCTCTGGATTATCAGGAAGTTCTGGTACATCTGGTTCTGATGGAACTTCTGGAAGTTCAGGTTCATCGGGTTCTGATGGTACATCTGGATCTTCAGGTAGTAGTGGAACTAGTGGAATAGATGGAACATCTGGAACATCGGGTTCTGATGGAACTAGTGGTTCTTCAGGCACATCAGGATTTGGAACTTCAGGTAGTTCTGGAACAAGTGGTTCTGGAACATCAGGAAGTTCAGGCACAAGTGGTATAGATGGAACGTCTGGAACTTCAGGTTCTGATGGAACTTCAGGTAGCTCTGGATTATCAGGAAGTTCTGGAACATCAGGAAGTTCAGGTACAAGTGGAACTTCAGGTTCTGATGGTACTTCTGGGTCTTCTGGAACAAGTGGAAACTCTGGAACCTCAGGAAGTTCTGGTACAAGTGGTATAGATGGAACGTCTGGAACTTCAGGTTCTGATGGTACTTCTGGGTCTTCTGGAACAAGTGGAAGCTCTGGAACTTCAGGTTCTGATGGTACTTCCGGGTCTTCTGGAACAAGTGGAAGTTCTGGTACATCAGGTAGTTCTGGTACAAGTGGTATAGATGGAACGTCTGGAACTTCAGGGTTTTCTGGAACAAGTGGAAGCTCTGGAACTAGTGGAATAGATGGTACATCAGGTTCATCTGGGACAAGCGGTTCAAGTGGAACATCAGGTAGTTCTGGAACAAGTGGAACTTCAGGTTCTGATGGTACTTCTGGATCTTCAGGAACTTCAGGTTCTGATGGTACAAGTGGAAGTTCTGGCACATCAGGTAGTTCAGGTACAAGTGGTACTTCTGGAACATCTGGAAGTTCTGGTACAAGTGGTATAGATGGAACGTCTGGAACTTCAGGTTCTGATGGAACTTCTGGGTCTTCTGGAACAAGTGGGTCGAGTGGAACATCTGGTAGTTCTGGTTCATCTGGAAGTTCTGGTACAAGTGGTATAGATGGTACGTCTGGAACTTCAGGTTCTAATGGTACTTCAGGGTCTTCTGGAACAAGTGGAAGTTCTGGCACCAGTGGTACATCTGGATCTGATGGTACATCTGGATCTTCAGGTAGTTCTGGAACAAGTGGTAGTAGTGGAACGTCTGGAAGTTCTGGTACAAGTGGAACTTCAGGTTCTGATGGTACTTCCGGGTCTTCTGGAACGTCTGGAAGTTCTGGTACAAGTGGAACTTCAGGTTCTGATGGTATATCAGGGTCTTCTGGCACAAGTGGAAGTTCTGGAACATCAGGTAGTTCAGGTACAAGTGGTAGTAGTGGATCATCTGGTTCTGACGGTACAAGTGGGTCAAGTGGCACATCAGGAAGTTCAGGTACGAGTGGACATAGTGGAACATCAGGATCTTCTGGAACAAGTGGAGAAGGTTTTGAATGGGTTGGAGCTTGGACACTTTCTGATTCTTATGATTTAAATCAAATAGTTGAAGATGGTGGTAATTCATACATCTGTAAATTAGCAAATATAGCAACAGCAAATACTGAACCTGGTATTGGTGATGATTGGGAAACATATTGGGATTTATTTGCTCATGGTGGTACAGGAACATCTGGTACATCAGGAAGTTCAGGTTCTGATGGAACTTCTGGGTCGAGTGGAACATCTGGAAGTTCAGGTACTAGTGGTATAGATGGAACATCAGGTTCTAGTGGAACATCTGGTAGTTCAGGTACAAGTGGAAGTAGTGGAACATCTGGAACATCAGGTTCTGATGGAACATCTGGTAGTTCTGGAACTTCAGGTTCTGATGGTACTTCAGGTTCTAGCGGTAGTAGTGGAACAAGTGGTAGTAGTGGAACAAGTGGTAGTAGTGGAACAAGTGGTATAGATGGAACATCAGGGTCTAGTGGAACTTCAGGAAGTTCTGGAACTAGTGGAACTTCAGGTTCTGATGGAACAAGTGGCACGTCTGGTACAAGTGGTATAGATGGTACGTCTGGAACTTCAGGTTCTAATGGTACTTCAGGGTCTTCTGGAACAAGTGGAAGTTCTGGAACAAGTGGTTCATCTGGTACAAGTGGTTCATCTGGTACAAGTGGAACTTCAGGTACATCTGGTTCTGATGGTTCTTCTGGTACATCTGGTACATCTGGTAGTAGTGGAACAAGTGGGTCGAGTGGAACATCAGGAAGTTCAGGTACAAGTGGTTCTGATGGAACGTCTGGAACTTCAGGTTCTGATGGCACATCAGGTAGTTCTGGTACAAGCGGTATAGATGGATCATCTGGAACTTCAGGTTCTGATGGAACTTCTGGGTCTTCTGGAACAAGTGGGTCGAGTGGAACATCTGGTAGTTCTGGTACATCTGGAAGTTCTGGTACAAGTGGTATAGATGGAACGTCTGGTACTTCAGGGTCTTCTGGAACAAGTGGAAGCTCTGGAACATCTGGAAGTTCTGGTACAAGTGGTATAGATGGAACGTCTGGAACTTCAGGTTCTAATGGTACTTCAGGGTCTTCTGGAACAAGTGGAAGCTCTGGAACATCTGGAAGTTCTGGTACAAGTGGTATAGATGGAACGTCTGGAACTTCAGGTTCTGATGGAACTTCTGGGTCTTCTGGAACAAGTGGGTCGAGTGGAACATCTGGTAGTTCTGGTTCATCTGGAAGTTCTGGTACAAGTGGTATAGATGGTACGTCTGGAACTTCAGGTTCTAATGGTACTTCAGGGTCTTCTGGAACAAGTGGAAGCTCTGGAACATCTGGAAGTTCTGGTACATCTGGAACTTCAGGTTCTGATGGAACCTCTGGGTCTTCTGGAACAAGTGGTGAAGGGACAGCTGGAACCTCTGGAAGTTCTGGAACATCTGGAGTAAGTGGAAGTTCTGGAAGTGATTATTTTTATCAATCTGGTAATGGTGATGATGGATATAGATATTCAAATAGTTTTGATAATACATCATTATATGTTCAATTAGGAAAAGGCACTTCTAATGGTACCAGTGCATTTTTTAGATTTGTAAATGTGACAATTCCAAAAGGAGCAATAATATTATCTGCAATTTTAACTCTCACATCAACAACTGATGATTCATCTGACTTTATGCATTTAGATTATTTTTTTAATGATGCTGATGATGCAATTGCTCCTACGAATATTACAGAACTTGATAATTTAGCTAAAACAACGAATATTCGTCAATGGGATTTTGATCATTTTGTAACAGATCAATCTTATGATTCTCCAGAACTTAAGACTATTCTTCAAACAGTTATTAATAGAAATGGTTGGGAATCTGGTAATGCAGTAATAATAATGATGAATGATATTTCAAGTTCAGCAAATGCTGGAAGAAAAGTTTATTCGATTAGAGATGAAGAAGGTTATCAACCTGAATTATATGTATATTGGTATATGCCTTCTACAAGTGGAACCTCTGGAAGTTCAGGTACAAGTGGTATTGGAACATCAGGTTCTGATGGAACCTCTGGAAGTTCTGGAACAAGTGGTAGTAGTGGAACGTCAGGAGCAGCTGGAGCGCCAGGTACATCTGGAACTTCAGGTTCTGATGGAACCTCTGGAAGTTCTGGAACAAGTGGTAGTAGTGGAACGTCAGGAGCAGCTGGAGCGCCAGGTACATCTGGAACTTCAGGTTCTGATGGAACAAGTGGAACTTCAGGATCTGATGGAACTTCAGGATCTTCAGGAACATCTGGAGGGACTGGAACATCAGGAAGTTCTGGAACAAGTGGTAGTAGTGGAACGTCAGGAGCAGCTGGAGCGCCAGGTACATCTGGAACTTCAGGTTCTGATGGAACCTCTGGAAGTTCTGGAACAAGTGGTAGTAGTGGAACGTCAG